>JAEEGL016192061.1_pt1 | contig 30816 bp, 26 predicted proteins | sample 9134231 | NCBI WGS metagenome assembly JAEEGL01 (sample SAMN16246548, study PRJNA631951) | gut metagenome | biome: gut microbiome; feature: rumen; material: fiber-attached | host: Bos | place: Iran: Karaj | collected 2018-10 | reverse complement strand
TCTGCTCGGATACCAAGGAGGAGCGCGAAACAGCTCTTGCCAAGATCATGCCCTACCAGCAGAGCGACTTCGAGGCTCTGTTCGAGGCTATGGAAGGCGACCCCGTCACCATCCGTTTCCTCGATCCTCCTCTTCATGAGTTTGTTCCCACCGAGGACGCCGAGATCGAGCTCCTCGCAAAGGCTCAGGGAAAATCGGTTGAGAAAATCAAGGGCATAATTCAGGGACTCCACGAAGCAAACCCGATGATGGGACACCGCGGCTGCCGCCTGACGGTTACATATCCCGAAATCGCCGTTATGCAGACGCAGGCCGTAATAAGAGCCGCGCTCGCCGTCAAGGCAAAGCATCCCGACTGGAACCTCGTTCCCGAGATCATGATACCTCTTGTCGGAGAGGCTAAGGAATACAAATTTGTCGAGAAGGTGGTCCGCAAGACCGCGGACGAGGAGATCGCAAAATCCGGAGCCGATCTGAAATATGAGGTCGGAACCATGATGGAGATCCCGCGCGCCTGCCTTACGGCCGACGAGATCGCAAAGGACGCCGAATTCTTCTGCTTCGGAACCAACGACCTTACGCAGATGACGTACGGATTCTCCCGTGATGACGCCGGCAAATTCCTTCCCTCCTACTACGACACCAAGATTTTCGAGAACGACCCGTTCGCAAAGCTTGACCAGATCGGCGTAGGCAAGCTTATGGATATGGCCGTCAAACTCGGCCGTTCGGTTCGCCCGAACATGTCCTGCGGCATATGCGGAGAGCACGGCGGCGATCCCACGTCGGTTGAGTTCTGCCACAAGATCGGACTGACCTACGTCTCATGCTCGCCGTTCAGAGTTCCGATCGCCAGACTCTCAGCAGCACAGGCAGCTATTAAAGCGAATGGCTGAACCTGAGTATCCGCCACTTAAAATAGCGGAACTCACGGTAGATGAAGCGACCGCACACGAGTTCGTCAAAACTGCGGACAACGTGCATCACTTCAAGATTGGGCGATGGAAAGACATCCGATTCGACATACTGATCTGACGCTCTTCCCTTACCCGATAATACATAGTTGAACAACAAGCCCGATCTCCGGGTCATCCAGAGATCGGGCTGTTCTTCAAATTAGAACGTTTGATATTTCAAAAGAAATTCGGTCTTGTTTTTGAAGAACATCTTCCTGAATGCACTATGCTTTATGATATTCCCGTAGAGGATCGATCCACCCGTCAGAATATTCCAAACACAAACCAGTTTTACCCAATTTATATAAACGACAAATGTGAAATTGTCCATATTAGCCTTTCGGCGGTGCCTAAAAGAAGGAGTGACTATTTGCAGCGGAGAGTAACTGCAGCTTGAGCCAAATTTCACATTGCCGAGAAGAACGATATAATATCATAGAACGCTTATCTGCTTCTTTCACTTATTTTGCCTTAACAAATATGGCGATTATGATATTTGTGTGTGAAAGGTTATGGGTCAATATCGAGGAGAAGTTGGTACTGTTATTGTAGAATCGTACCGCCTTTTTTTATTTTCACCATTTTATTGCGCTTAAAAGTATGCTATAATTATTAAAAAATTCAGGAAGGGGATTTTTAGATATGTATCTGAACAGATCGTTTCCGTGTGATATAGAACGGGTCAAAAATAAAAATATACCTGTCGTTATTGCCGGCGGAACAGTTGAATATCATGGCCCGCACTGCGCATTCGGGTGTGATTCGCTTATTGTTGAAGGCTTGATCGAAAGACTTTCTGAAATCAAAGAGATAATGATTGCGCCGTCTATTTATTACAGCCCGTCCAGCTATGCAGTTGCCGATTGTTCAAGCGGAACCGTTCATATTCCCGAGCAGATATTTGAAAATTATGTTTTTGCGATATTCATGAATTTTTTGCAATCTGGTTTTCACAATATTTATGTTGTAATACACCATCAATATGAACAGGAATCGCTGATGCCGATGACACTGTCCTATATGCTTGCAGCAAAACGTGCAATAATGACTTATCTTGAAAAAACGTTAGGACAGGGCTGGTGGGGAAGCGAAAACTATAAAACGTATTATGAAAATCTTGAAAAAGCAGATAACCCTTTCACGTGGATTAAGGTAATTCCGACAATGAGTAAGGACGTGCAGAACGAAACCGGCTATGATCACGCCGGAAAGTATGAGTGTTCGCTGCTGATGGCTTTATATCCGGAATCGGTTAACCTTGGCCGTTTGTCAGACATAAGACACTGGTTTACAGAAAGCGCAAGAGAGGCAAACGTCGAACTTGGCGAAAAAATGGCAAACCTGTCTCTTTCATATCTAAATCGTTCAATCGTTTGAAAAGAAAGGATAGTATAAATGAACGGAAAAAAAGTTTGGTTTTTTCCTGACGCGGAAATACCGCCACATGGCGGTAACCCTGAAATTTTCGGCCACGAATCGGTGATAGTTCTTAATCCCGGAAACGATGACGCAAGCTGCGAAATGACTTTGTTTTTTGTTGATTGCGAACCGCACGGACCGATTTCATTTTCGGTCGGCGCGAAACGAGTCGTTTGCCTGAGGGCTACCGAATCCGATGTGTTCGGGAATGGGCCGATTGTTTCGGCGGGTGTTCAATACGCTATCAGACTTGTTTCAGACCGTCCCGTCGTAGCACAGTACGGCAGGCTCGACGTAAGACAGTCAAACATGGCTTTTTATACAACGCCGGGTTATTGTGAATAATATTTTATCTGGAGGTTAAAAATGGGAAGAGTTTGTATTCCGGATTATGAGTATGAAGAAAGGCTTAAAAAGTGTTCGGCATTGGTCAAAGAAAAAGGGTACGACATTTTTCTGGTTAATTCAAGCGAGGCGGATTACGCAAACGTTCGCTACTTTACCAATTTCTGGCCGCTGTTCGAAAGGGCGGGTGTTGCGATCACTCCCGAAGGAGAAGCAGCCCTTATGGTAGGGCCTGAGTCCGAGATCTTCGCAGCGGACCGCTCGAAGATAGACAGGATTTACACAGTTCTCGAATACCGCGAATCCGCCGATCCTTCGTATCCCGAATTCAGTACTAAGTCTTACCGCGAGGTTTTCAGCGAGCTGGGCGTTAAAGGCGAAGCGATCCGTATAGCAGTAGGGTCATATCTTGATACCTCCATGGAAATGATGAGAGGTCTCAAAGAGTGCTATCCGAAAGCGCAAATAATCGAAGACAAATCCATTATGGTCGAACTCCGCTCGATAAAAAGCGAAAACGAGCTCGCGTGCATGCGCGAAGGATTCCGGATAGTTGAACTCGCCACCGACGAGGTAATCAGGAATCTTCGCCCCGGCGTTACCGAGCTCGCGATGGTCGGTATAGCGCAGCGAGTGATCTATGAAAACGGTGCCGAGTACGAGGGCCTGCCGATGTATGTCTTCTCCGAAAAGTCCACCCGGCACGCTATTTCACGCCCGGGATACCGTACAATCGGAAAGGGAGATATTGTTCAATTGAATCTTTCCGCAAAGGTGGACGGTTATTCGCCCTCCATAGGAATGCCGGTCTGCGTCGGAAAGTTGACGGAAGAAAAGAGAAGATATGTTGAGTTTTGCCTTTCGGCGCACCGTTGGACGCTTGATAGGGTAAAAGCGGGCGTTCAGGCTTCTTCAATTGCCAAGGCATTTTATAATCTCTATTGCGAAAACGGATTCAGGAATGCCTATGTTTACGGTCCTTGCCATGGCACCGGCATGATAGAAGTTGAAGCCCCGTGGATGGAAACTTCCTCCGACTACCTTCTTAAACCTAATATGACTTTCCAGACTGACACGTTTATCTCCGGCCCGACGTTCGGCATACGCTGGGAAACCGGAATTGTCGTTAAAGAGGGCGGCTGCGAGCTGCTTTCCAAGCCTGTCGGAACGATTCACGAACTGGATTTCTGATTTTGTCAGGCCCGTTACCACGCACCGGTACCGGGCCGTTTGAATATCTTTCGGGGGTAGAAAATGTCAAGAAACAAAAAGGTATACCTTGTTGCGGACGCCCATCTCGATACGCAGTGGAACTGGACAGTACGCGAGTCCATAAGATCGGGCATTCTCAAAACTATTGTGGAAAATCTGGATCTTATAGACAAATTTCCGCATTACAGAATGAATTTCGAAGGAGCTTTCCGTTATAAGCTCGCAAAGGAATATTATCCGGAGCTATACAGTAAGGTTAAAGACCGTATCGCCGAAGGCAGATGGAACGTTTCAGGCGCATTCTGGGACGCCTGCGACGTGAATATCCCTTCCTCGGAAGCTATTATGAGGCAGATTCTTCTAGGCAACGGGTATTTCGAATCAGAATTCGGCAAGCGCAGTTATGACGTTTTTCTGGTCGATTGCTTCGGCTTTCGGCACGCCCTCCCTTCCATCGCCGCCCATATGGGTTTAAAAGGATTTTCCACACAAAAGCTGACGTGGGGTGTGGGAACTCCGATTCTTTGCGAAAACGGCACGGCGATACGTCCCATGCCTGACGACCCGCGTCCGCGCATGGATCTCGGCAAATGGATAGGCCCGGATGGAAATTATCTTATTGCCTGTTTCAACGAGAATTTTTATTCGTACCGTTTTGAAAACTACGGTGACATTCCGATAAATCAACGTGAACAGCATCTGCGCGAAATCGAGCACAACGAGAAATATGCCGGTGTAGCCGTGCGCAATCTGTATTATGGCATCGGCGATGAGGGAGGTTCATGCGGACCGGTTTCCGCTAAAATGGCTGAAGAAGCGTTCTGTGACCCGAACGGAGGACTATTTGAAACAATTTCCGCTTCCTCAGATCAGATTTTTCTTGAACTGACACAAGAGCAAGTAAACAAACTGCCTGTTTATCGTGACGGTCTGCCGATTCCGCACGGTTACGGCGCAATGACATCACACACGATTAACAAACGCTGGAACCGTAAATGTGAGCAACTTGCTGACGCTGCGGAACGGGCGAATGTTCTTGCGGGACTTTTGAGGGAAAGGAGCTATCCTTCTGAACGTTTTGACTTTGCGTGGAAACAGTTTCTGTGGCATCAGTTCCATGACGACATAACGGGCACGTCATGCGGCGAGGCCTATCGAGTGTCGAACAACGATCTTGTCATATCTCAAAACATATTTGCATCTGAGATCAGGGGGGCAATCTCCGACATTTCATCGTGTCTCGACACAAATACGGCGGGCATCCCGGTTGCGGTATACAATCCGGTGGCTGCGAAGCGTAAGGACGTTGTATCTGTTGAATGCGGAAATGAAATCGGTTCGGTACGTGTTTTCGGGCCGAACGGTACTGAAGTTCCTTCACAAATCAGCTTTATTGATGGCAACAGAACGATCCGTTTTGTCGTCGAAGCGGAACCTGTCAGCGTTGGGATCTACAGCATTGTCGAAAATATGGGAGAATGTACCATGCAAACGTCACTAAAGATTGACGGAAATGGACTTGAAAACGGCAGATACCGCGTTTCGTTGAATGACGCTGGCGAGATCGTTTCGGTTTTCGACAAGACAGCCTCGCGGGATATGCTAAGCGGTGTTTCGCGGCTCGAGATACTGCCCGATTCCAGTACGGAATGGCCGTCGTGGGAACTGAACTGGGCCGATTACAGTCAGATGCCGGTTCCGATTTCATCAGGTGAAACCACGATTTTTGTGGAAGAGGATGGTCCGGCTGTTGCGACGCTTCTAACAGAAACGAAGTTCCGCAATTCGTTTTTCAGACAGAGGGTAAGTCTTTTTGAAGGCGGAGAGCGTGTGGATATTGACAGCGATATAACCTGGCGTGAACCAGCATCTCTTCTTACGGCCGTTTTTCCGCTTTCCGTTGAGAACCCAGTCGCTGAGTTTGACGGCGGTCTTGGATGCATTAAGGGCGAAAATAATAATTATCCCTATTTTCAGCACAACGTACATCAGTTTGCCGATCTTACTGATGTATACGGGTCGTATGGCATTACTATATGCAATGACTGCAAGTACGGAATGGATAAACCTGATGACCGCACATTGCGCTTGACGCTGATCCATACTCCTCCCCGAAGTTATCTGCCCGAGTCGGGACAGGATACCCAGGATTGGGGACGTAATATTTTCCGTTATTCACTTTTCGGACATTCAGGTTCTAGAAAGCGTTCTGCTGAAATTGGCGCTGAAGTCAATCAGCCGATATACGCGTTTTCGGCTAGCCGTCACGCGGGGAGAGACAAAGAAGTATCTCTTTTATCGGTAAACGATGAGCGTGTGCAGGTAAGAGCAGTAAAAAAAGAGGAAAAAGGCAACCGATTGATTGTGCGTTTTCAGGAAACCGGCGGTCAAAACCTGAGCAATGTCCGGGTAACTATTGCGTTTCCTGTTATGCTTGCCGAAGAGACGAACGGATATGAAGAAACCGTTGCAAAGGCAAATACCGACAACGGAGGACTCCTGTTTGATATGGGGGCGTATTCTGTCAAAACGTTCGCCTTATCACTCGGTTGTACCGGTATTAATCCGGAACGCAGTTTCAAATGTCTTTCTCTTCCTCTCGATTTAAAAACCGTAACAGCGCAGGGAGAATCTGACAGTTCTGATAAAATAACTTTGCCAAAAGAACTGTTTAGTGAAAGTGTTTTATCCGGTGGTGTTCCCTTCAGACTTGGCAGCGCCGACGGTTATCAGGCCATGGCATGCTGCGGTCAAACAATTTCGCTGCCACACGGAGTCAGAACAGCTTATATACTTGCGGCATCTCAGAGCGGTGACAGAAATGAAGTATTTAAACTGGACGGAAGAACGGTCGATTTAAAAATTCAGGACCAGTTTGAGGATATCGGCGCCTGGGATCTGGAAATATGCGATCTTAAGGCAAAAATAAAACGCGACGACATTGCAGTATGTTATTCTCATACGCATAAAAACGGGGAAGACATGGTATACCGGTTTGCGTATCTGTTTAAATATCGCATTGACGTCGGTGAAGCAAGATCACTGGTGCTTCCGTATGACGATAATATTCATATATACGCTATAACCGTTTCAGATGAAGAGGATATAACGGCGGAGACATTTCCGACGTATGATTCGGCTGAAAATATATGAACGAAATCATTCAAGCAGTTTTCGCATATATATTATTCAAAGGAAATCAATAGTAAAACGAGTTGCTATTGATTTTCTGTCTCCGGAGAGTTCGTTGATCCGGTTATTTCAGGGACAGTGTCTGACTCGTTATTTGTAGGAATATATATATCGCCTTGCAGATTGTCTGTTTCCCATGGCTTTTTGAAATAAAGAGACAGTTCATTGTCAACCAAAGAGCAGTCACGCATACACACTCCGTAGTAATTTTTAAAAAGCCTTTGAAGGTATCTTGAATCGCCTAATCCGACAATCTCAGCAATTTTAGACACGGTGTATCGTTTTTCACGCAGAAGAGCTCTTGCTTTTTCAACGCGAAGTCTGTTAATATAGTCGCATATTGTAATATTACATTCCTTTTTGAAAACCGCACTCAGATAGTTCGGCGTTATTTTCAGACTTGCGGCAATTTCCTTAACGCTTATACCGCTCTGAAACTGAGAATCTATTATTTTTTTTGCTTTAAAACTGTAATACTGCAAGGGCCGTTTATTCAGGCCTCGATTTTGAAGAACAGAAATTTGAAATACATCACTGAGATGGGCTATGAGTGAATACCATTCTGAAATGGTAAACAAGTCACCGATCGCGTCGTGTCTCATTGATCTGCTTATAATCAAATTGAAAAGAGACGAAATATACTGAATATTAGAGGAAACGTCCATAACCACGGGCATGAACCAGTGATCTTTTCCGGCTTCTGAAATAATATTACCGATTAGTTCGCAATCTGCTTCGGAATATTTTTCGTATTTCAAATGCGATAGATACATGGCGACATTCTGCGTTTTAAGTTTGCCGGGAAAAGGGATGGAACACTGCAGATACATGTCGGGGAATGATACAAAAATATATCCAAACGGAACAAATATCGTCCGTCCGTCTAATTTAATTGACAGCGTATCTCCCATGTTCAGCATTATTTCGATAATATTTTTTCTCTTGTCAATGATATTTTCGTACCGATCTGAGGAGACAGAAAAAGCAAACTCAAATTTAGGTTGAAAATTAGTGTCAATTTTATAAAAAATCATAATACGCCCCATTCCTTTCTAAACTATATTATACAGGAAAATTCATTAAAAGTCAATCGTTTACTTAAGATTTTTATAGATTTAGCCATAAATCATTGATATGACCGTGTTTATTCATGAGAAAATATTGTATAATAGAATTGAAATTTATGATTCTAATATTTTTGGCGGGCAGAAAACGAATATGAACATCCGCTTGGACAGAAACAAACTGAATATTGGAGCATATTGGCTTCAACCGTATGCCGGTTCCGAAAAACACGTACACGATATTGCAGAGTGTAATATCGACTTTGTCCTTTGTGTCCACGAGGCAATGCGGGATACTCTCGATTATTTCAAAACATACGGAGTAGGCGCAGCAGTTCTGGCTGCCGCTCCAGGTTGGCACTTCGGGCATTATGGTGAAATGGCTAAACTTAACCCGCTCTGCTCTTACTCTGAAGCAGCGGAAAAATTTATTGATCATCCGGCTATCTTGGCTATAGACGCTGTTGATGAGCCAAATGCTGTCGATTTCCCGCACATGGGCAAGGTGGTTGACTGCATAAACGAACGGTTCCCGAATCAGTTTGCGTTTGTAAATCTACTCCCAAATTATGCGCTTAAAATCTCTGATGAAAGAAGAGATATTGAAAGCATGCTGGGAACAAGAACGTATAAAGAGTATATAGACCTTTACTGCAAATACGTGAATACCGATTACATCTGTTATGATTTTTACATGTATCCGCCAAGCAGAGATTCAGTTGTCGGCTGGTTTTATGATAATTTCAAGGTTGTTGGCGACGCATGCAGAAAAAGTTGCAGAAGTCTTTGGGTGGTAATGCAGATCAACGCGGCGGATCCAACTGTTTTCTTGAGCGAAAATTATATTAGATTCCAGGCAAACGCCGCCCTGGCGTTCGGGGCCGAAACTATCATTTGGGCTTGCTACACAGCCGGGTGGTGGAATAATAACGCTCTTGACGAAAACGGCAACAAAACTCCTCAATACGAGAAAATACGCAAGGTGAATTCCGAACTTAAGAAAATCGGTGTGCCGTATATGAAATATAAAAACATAGCGACTCACTGTGTCGGCTTTGACGGAACCGTCTTTCTTGAAGAAAGTGAAAAAAACAGCATCGATTCTTTTGACAATATGCATTTTTCCGGCGTAAGGGAAGAAACCGGCGGACCGATTCTGGTCGGTGAAATGGATTCGAGAGGCGGAAGCGGTTCCGCAGCGCTTATGATCTGCGCCGCCGATGATCCTTTCGACCGTGCGGGCCGCGAAAACACTGTTGTTTTCTCCGTTCGGAAAGGAAATACGATTCGTGCTTTTAACGGGGACGGGCAAATAGTGCCGTATCATTCAGATGATGGAAGTTTTCGAATAAACATTGCGTCAGGACACGGCGTGTTAATTACTGTTGATGATTGAAAAGGAGCGATCCATGAAACGTTTATTGTGCCTTTTGCTGTCGATTGCTGTTGTGTTTTCTGGGATTTCGCTTATTTTGTCTTCATGTTCAAAAAACGGAGATTCAAATGACAGCGCTTCTTCAGAAACAGTTTCCGTGACCGAATATGATTTTGTGATTCTTAAAGATGGCGTTACCAAATTTCAGCTCGTTCGCAGCGACACAAGTGAAAGCGTCAATCCGGAAATAGAATGTGTCAGGAATTTTTATAATCAGGTCAAGGAAAAGACCGGTTTCCAGTTTTCTATAAAAACAGACTGGGACCAGGATGATGTTTCGGACTATGAAATAGTTATTGGAAAAACAACGAGAGAAGAGACTCAGGAAATTGACCGTTCGCCTCTCGATGAAAAAGATTTCCTTATAACGCTCAAAGACAATCGCCTTTTCATTATCGGGGGTTCTGCGGAGGGTACCGGCCTTGCCGTGGAGTATTTTACTGAACACTTCATAAACGGGAAAGGCGTGATCAGCATTCCAGAGGGCTTAGATCTGCTTGTAAGATATGAGTATCCGGTTTCTTCCGTCAAACTGAACGGCACGGAATTGGGTGAATACCGTATTGTCTTTTCCGAAGGCGGAAATGCGATGGTCAAGTACGCCGCCGAGGAGCTTAGAGATTATCTTCACAGGGCAACCGGATTACTGCTAGAGACTGTGAGCGATGATGAACCCGAAACAAAGCACGAAATACTTGTCGGAACAACAAACCGCGAGGACGGGGCTGCACTCGTCGACCGTACCGGCCTTGGAGAAGAAGGATTTGTTATTTCTGTTAATGAAAGCAAGCTTGTAATTTCCGGTGGAGTAAACGAAAAACGCGGAACGCTGTACGGAGTATATGAATTTCTTGAAAAATACATAGGGTGGCGTTTCTTTACCGCCGACACTGAGGTTATATATCCCTCTGATTCAATTTCGATTCAGGAGGGGCTTGTTGACCGGCAGGTTCCTCAGTTTGAATTCCGCGATTCGTTCTGGAAATGTTATTTCAATGCCGATATAGCCGCAAAGCGCCGTATAAATTTCGCGGAGAATCACGGATTTATGGAAAAACACGGTGACGGATTCGTTTACGCCGGATTCGTTCACACGCTTGGCGATCTGTCAGAAACCGGCGACGGTGCGACCGCAACACCGTGTCTGAGCGACGAAAATATCTATCAGACCGTACTAAAAAACGTTAAGGCGAAGCTTGGCGCTAATCCTGATGCGAAAATAATATCCATCTCCCAGAATGACGTCCTGGACGGATATTGCAAGTGCGCAAAGTGTTCCGCAAAAGACGCACAGGCGGGGAGTCACATGGGGTCGTTGCTGAGCTTTGTAAACCGGATCGCAAGAGATATTGCCGAAGATTATCCCAATGTCATGGTCGATACTTTGGCGTATCTTTACACTTTGAAAGCGCCGTCCGGGATAGTCCCGGAGGATAACGTTATTATCAGATTTTGTCCTATGAACGCCTGCCGCAACCACGCGCTTGACGATCCGGACTGCTCGGATAACGTGAAGTTCATGGAATATCTGGAAGGTTGGACAAAAATAACCGACAATATATACGTTTGGGATTATACTTTTAACCATATGTATCCGAACGCTCCGTTTCCTGAACTCGATGTGTACAGGAATAATATCAGGATGTTTGCGGAAAAGGGCGTGACCGGTTATTTCATGCAGGGCAACATGTACAGCAACGCGGGAGAGTTTGCCGAACTTAAGGCCTACTTGGCTGCAAAGCTTCTTTGGGATCCTTATATGAGCGAGGAATGCTATCAGAACCTGATAACGGAGTTCCTTACTGCGTATTACGGAGAAGGCTGGGAAGGTATTAAGGAGTGGATGGACTTCACGCAGGATGTTACGTCAAAGTACAAGAGTCTTCATTATGACATCTACGCAAGCTTTGCCGACTATCTGCAGAAAGGCCAGCTGAATAAAACTGAAGTCTGGGAAAGAATCGATGATCTTTGGAAGAAAGCGGAGAACATGGCTGAAGATAAACTGACGGTTTCTCATATTCAAAAGGAATATGCAAGCTACCTTTATATAAAGCTGTCATATATTTATCCGGAAAAATACATGTTCGGCTCTACAAAAGAAAAGTCGGCTTACCTGGTGGAAGCCCGTAAACTGGTCGATTATTATAGAAAATACAACCTCGGTCTACCATCGGATGCCGATGCAACCAAGGCGCCTATCCAATGGGGTAAATAATAATTCTGTAAATCAATGAGCGCCAGGACAGCGCAAAACGTGACGCCGAACGCGAAATAGAAAAGGCGGTGAAGGAAAAACGCTATGATTAACGATATCGTCAGAATAAACGTCCGTACGTCCGGTTCATGTGATTTCGAACCGTATCTTAAGTGTTACGTCCCGGACCTTGACAAAGAGGTCCCCGCCTCGTATAACAAGCCCGCGGTCATAATCTGCCCCGGAGGCGGATATACGTTCCGCTCCTTCCGCGAGGATGAGCCGATAGCGCTGGAATTTGCCGCAAGAGGTTTTGCTTCTTTCGTGCTTGAATACAGCGTAAGTCCCGCGGTTTTTCCGCAGGCTCTCTGCGAGCTGTGCGAGGCAATAGCCAACGTCAGGGCAAACTGCGAAAAATACGGTCTCGATCCTCACAGAGTCTTTGTCGTCGGCTTTTCGGCGGGCGGACATCTTGCTGCCTCGGCGGTGACGATGTACGGCTGTAATGAGGTTATTCACTATCTCGGAGGAACAGCCGAAACCTACCGCCCTGACGGAGGTATTCTCTGCTATCCGGTGATTTCCGAAAACGTCAACACTCATCAGGGGTCTTTTATATCACTCCTCGGCGACAAACGCAACGACAAGGAATCTCGCAGATACGTTTCGCTCGACACGCACGTTAACGGAAACACACCTCCCTGTTATATATGGGCGACATCGGACGACCAAATAGTCCCGGTTCAGAACGCGATGATCTTTGCTCAGAAGCTCGCTGACAACAACGTGAAATTCGAGCTTGAAATATTCCACAGCGGCCCCCACGGTCTGGCTCTTTGCAACTCGTACACGTCGTATCCGGAATACGAGCCGTACCACAGGTGGATAGACAACGCCGCAAGGTGGGTCAGGGACAATTTCTGAACGGCTGTATCGTAGATATTCGGCATTTAACGGAATATCGGTAAACTGATACGAGTTTACATATAAAGGTGAAATAATTAGGTTCAAAATGAGCCGGAAAGAGGAATAAACATGTTAAAAAATAAAAAAGGTTTTGGCGCAGTGGCAATACTTCTTACCGCCGTTTTTATGCTTTCCTTTGTCTTTACTGCTTGCAACAGCGGTAACACACCCGGGAAGAATACAGGCGATAATCCGACGACAAGCGGATCTGAATCGGGAGAGCCGGTCGATACAAAGTGGATAGATACGCTTCCCGACGATCTGCGGTACGACGGGTACGATTTTTGCATAGGTTGGGCAAATCCGTTTGGCTACAACGAGATTTCATTTTCTTATGAAGACGCGCTCGGGGACACCATCAACGCCGAAATATACGAAAGAAACGGCCTGGTCGAAGACCGTCTCGGAATAACCATTAGCGAATACCGCATGGGAGACTGGGATCAGGTGGCAACCAGCATAGAAGAAATGAATATGCTGAGCGGAGATGCCGCTTATACTGTTTGCTGTGCCGATCTATGGTTTCTGTTTCAGTCTTCGCTGTCCGGAAATCTTTTGAAAATCAGCGATATCGATAATATCGACATAAATCATCCCTGGTGGGATACCGAAACAATAAGCGAAATGTACAGCCTCGGGACTGATTCCTATTATTTTATCAGTGGCGATATTAACTATTGCGATGATTATGCTCTTTTGTGCCTGTATTTCAACTCAAAACTTTTTGTTGATTATCAGCTGGATTCGCCATACGACAAAGTCAGAAATAATGAATGGACTTTTGACGCATTGAATCAGTACATCAAGGGCTTCCCTGTTGATAACGGAGACAACGCGCTGGATGAGAACGACATTTACGGAACCGTCCAGAATATGGGCGCAATGCTTTACCTACTTAACGGCTTTGGCGAGCACGTTCTGTCCTACGAAAACGGAACGGTTTCCGTAAATGACTCAAAGGTTCTTATAGACAAAGTAGATAAGATTATTGATTTCTTCTCTTTGTCAAGAGCCGAAAATGTTATAGTTGAAAGAAAATTCGGATATGATATCGGAAATAAGATTTTCCCTAACGGCAACTCCCTGTTTACCATCGGAATGGTTGGTTCAATTGTGTCTTACCGTTTCACCATGGATGATAATTTCGGAATACTGCCTTTCCCGAAATATGATGAAAACCAGAAAAATTACCGTTCTTCCATGTCGACAGCCTACGGAACGGCATATGCGGTACTAAACATTGATCCGGACGTTGAAAGGACCGGAAACATTCTGGAAGTAATGGGGTACTATTCCACAAACACGATCCGCAAAGAAATAATCGAGAAGAACGTAATAATCAAGGCAACCCGAGATAATGATTCGGCCGAGATGCTTGATATTATTTTCAGCAACAAGTCTTTTGACCTCGGCGGATGGGGAACGGAAATATATGAACGCGGGATGTCTATGGTAAGAAGCGGTGAAAACACATATTCGTCCGTTTTAGCAGAGGTCAAGGATATAATAAAAACGCAGTTTGAATCAACGCCGGATTTTTATTATTGATTTTTAGGGCGGATGACTGATGTTTCGATTTTTTCACAATTATCATCCGTCAACCTGGGACGCTATAAACAGGCTGGGATGGATAGGAGTTGACAGCGGTCTGCGCTGCATGCATCATGTTTTTCTTCCCGAAAGCGAGAAGTTCAACAGTATCATGAAGAAAGCCAGCCGCCTCCGCGCTATACTTGACGAATATCCGCTGCCTGTTTATATAGACAGACTTCAGGGCGGCATATTTTTCGACGAAAAATATCGCTTTGATAAAAAGATTCTTCAAAATGTAAAAGAAGATCTCGGAGAAAGATTCTGGGGATTTCAGATACACGAATGGTCTTCAAACCTTCTGAACGACTGGCTGAGACTTGAAAAGGCGGGAATAAAAAAATGGACGGCAAAAGGTATACGTGAAGCTTTAATGCGATACTACGGTACCCGATTCCCCTGGCTTGAAGCGCGTTCATCATACGAATTCGCATCGTTAAAAAAGCCTTGGGATGCCGAATCCTTTTTAAATGCTTCAAATGGCCTGTACAGCGAGCGCGCCGCTGCCATCGGAGGGAAATACCTGCTCCCGTGTGACAGTTTCTTTATGGCGCCAAGGATCGAAATAAGATCCGGCGCGAAGCGGTTGATGCCGGAAGTCGGATGGCAGATAAAAGACATGCGCATTCAGATGGCGTACACCCGCGGCATGGCCAGGGCTGCCGGGATCCCGTTCGGCATTTATTACGAACCGTGGGGCGGTGATCCGTTTGGAGTATGCTGCGGCAAAGACGGAAGGAACGAATGGAATCTTGAATCCAACGGAAGCTGGGTTTTTGAAATGCTGGGAGAAAACGGAGGCAGTTCCCGTGCTTTGCAAAAGCGGATTCTCCGTTACGCGTATCTGAGCGGGTCGTCGTTTGCCAGTGAAGAGTGGGGGCTTGCTAACACTTTTCTTGACTGGAACGATTTTGAGCTGTCTCCTTACGGCAAAGTTAAGGACGATTTTATAAGATACGTCCGTTCTCATCCTGATATAGGAGAGCCGGTGACGCCGATCGCCGTTGCCCTTCCGGGAGAAATGGACATATTTGATCTCTGGATGTACGAGGGGGAGCGGTATCTCGGATTTCCCCTGCCGGATGGGGAAAAAAAGCATGCGCACCGGATCAGAGAGGCGCTCAGATTCCTGTTCGGAGACGGAAATGGTGATTTGGGTAACGAGGCGCACGTCATTCGGAACGGCGGTATGCCGGACGCTTTCGATATTCTTCACTCAGATCAGAGCGAGGCTTTGAAAAGATACAGGTACATAATAGACTTGTCGGGCGACGGTATGTTTGCAAAAAAATACCGAAACATCATTTCCCTTGACGACGTCGAAACAGTACTTAAAAAAGAACTGCCCTGCTGGGTTTCCGGCGGAGTCCACTGGATGGTGAATCAAACGGCCGATGGTTATCGTGTCACTATTTTCAATAACAACGGTATAGAGCGAAGTTTGAAATTCGGAGACTATTTGCTTCCGGACTCTGAAATTCCGGTAACTGTGAACGGCGTCACGGGTTTTCGGACCGAAGACAGGGGGTTCCCTCTCAGATTCGAAAAGGATCGTCTTACAGGTATTATTCCGGGAAACAGTCTGATATCTTTTACGGTTTGATTATCCATCACAATTCGGATGTGATTTATACCGCATATTGTAGATTAAACCATTAACAAATCGTTAAAAAAATGATATAATATATACCAAATACTTCGGGCCATCCGAAGAAAAATAATAAGGAGTAAAAAACTATGAAAAAAAGAATTATCGGAATCTTTCTTGCTGCAGTTTTTGCCCTCTCAGCACTTGGGTTTACTGCAAATGCGGACGGAACGATTGAAGTTCCAAAAGCTGCCTCGCCTATCACAATTGACGGCAATATAGACGGCAGCGAATGGAACGGAGCACTGGTATTTGACATAAGGAGCAAATATCCGGATTATACCAACGACTCCTCTGTATTTAAGATGAAGTGGGATGATAACTTCCTTTACGTTGGCTACTGTGGCGTTTACGATTCTGAGCAGTTTGCCGGAACTGACTTTGGAGGATTTTGTTCCGGTGAGAACTGCACTATCACAGTTATGGATTCGCTTACCGCAGAATCGTACACGAATCACATTTCAATGACCCCGAACCTGACTGTAAAGAACAGCGACGCTTTCGGCTCTGTATTGAATCAGCCCAATCTTATGTCTTATCACAAAGACACGGGCGCGGGTGTCTGGTATCCCGATAACGCCAAACAGACAAACAACGAGTCGGACGTTTACTGGATGGAGGCCAAAATTCCTTTTACAGAGGTTAACCTTGACAGATCAAAGACCACCGCAGCCGTCGGCGATTCTTTCTTCATCAATATAAACGTTTATTTTGCCGGTCAGCTTCTTAACGTAACAAACGGGACCGAAACGTTCACTCTGGGTGACGTTGCCGCAGGCGACAGCCCCTCGACTGCCGATTGGCTGGTTTCGGCAGTTTTGCTCGGAACAATAGCGGCCGGTGCGGCGCTTGTGCTGTGCAAAAAGAAAATCAAAAAATAATTATAAAATCCGGAAATGTGCTTCAGGTCACAACCTGAAGCATTATTTCCTTTAATAAACAATGGTGATACCGTGGAAACAATTATGTCAGTGACCGGCGCGATACGCCGGAAAGATCTCGGCGTGACGACCACGCACGAACATATTTTTCTGGATCTAAGCGGTTTTTATACCGATCATCCTGTGCCGGGCTGCGATTCGCCCGGCACCGAAAAAGTCAGGATGGACAATCTCGGCATTTTAAGCCGCGATCCTTATGCCATAAAGGACAATCTTTTCCTGCTCGATTACGAAACGCAGAAAAAGGAGATCACGTTCTTCCGTGACGCCGGAGGAAAAACCGTGGTTGACGCCTCGCTGCCCGGCATCGGCCGGGATGCCGAAGCCCTTAAAAGAATATCTGAAGAGACAGGACTCAATGTAATAATGGGTACCGGTTATTACGTCGGCGACACCCATCCCGCATATCTGAAAACCATGACCGACCGCGAGGTTGCCGACCTGATGGTGAAGGCACTGACGAAGGGCGTCGAGGGTACCGGCATCCGCGCCGGCTACATCGGCGAGATCGGAATAAGCGAAAAATTCGACGATAAAGAGCGCGCCGTCCTGCGGGCGGCGGCAATAGCCCAGCGCGACACGGGCGTCGCAGTCAACGTCCACATCAATCCCTGGACGACGAACGGCCTCGAGGCCTCCGATATTCTGATTCACGGTGGCGTCGATCCGTCCCGCATCTGCATCAGCCATGTTGACGTGGAGAACCGCGAGGATTATATTTACGGGTTGCTGAACAAAGGCGTTTTCATCGAATTTGACAATTTCGGGAAAGAATATTATGTTCGACGCGAGGTGCGGAATTCCGGATACGGCCTGTTCGTCCGTGATACCGAGCGCGTTTCGCTGCTGAAAAAACTGATCGACGACGGATATGAAAAACAGATCGTACTGAGCTGTGACGTCTGTCTTAAGAACCTGCTCCACACCTACGGCGGCTGGGGCTACGATCACGTTCTGACCAACATCGTTCCGATGATGGAGGACGAGGGAATCACGTCGGAACAGATTGAGGCTCTGCTTTGCCGCAACCCGGCTGACTTTCTTTTTGGGAGGAACTAAAAAATGCATTTGCCGTTTATTCCTGATTCCGAATTTACCGAGCGTGTCGTACGCGCGCAGAAGGCAATGGCGAAGGAGGACTACGATGCAATCCTTTGCTACGGCAATGAGGCCGAACCGCAGTACGTCCGCTATTTTTCCGATTACTGGCCGTCTTTTGAAACGGCGGGGGTGCTGATCCCCGTTGAGGGCGATCCGCTCCTGTTGATCGGGCCGGAAAGCTTCACATACGCGTCCGACCGTTCCCAGATTCCGAAGATCCGACTGCTGAAAGCTTTTCGTGAATCCTCCGAACCTGAATACCCCGGCAAGCCGCTCGATACTTTTCGTACGGTGTTTGACGAGGCGCTTGGCGGCCGGAAGATCCGCAGGATCGGCGTGGCGGGCCTGCCGCTCATGACGGTAGGCGTATATGAGGCGCTGACAGGAACCTTCGCTCCCTCCGAGGGCGTTGTCGTCCGGAAAGCTGACGATCTTGTTGCCCGTCTGAGAATGATAAAGACAGAAAACGAGCTAACGTGTATGCGGGCGGCGGCCGATATTACAAGACAAACGTTTTTCTACGTTCTGGATCATATCCACGCCGGTATGACCGAACAGCAGGCCGTCGGCCTTGCGCTCGGCAAGATGCATGAGCTTGGTGCCGAGCGGGAATCCTATCCGCTTTGGGTGCTGACTGGAGAGGGTTCCGATCAGGCGATCAGCCGTCCGCGTAACAAGGAGATAAAAAAAGGCGACCTGACCTTTATACAGATCGGGGCGCGCGTCGCCGGCTACGCCTCGACCATCGGCCGCGCTGTCACCTTCGGTAAAATGATGCCCGAGCAGCGGGAACTGATCTCGGTCGGCTACGACGTTCAGGAGGAGATGATCGGTCTGCTGCGAAGCGGCGTCCCGGCTATCGAGATCGCGCGGAAGCACGATGCTTATGTGCGTTCGCGAGGCTACGGCGACTGGCTTTTGTACGGACCGTTTCACGGGAACGGGCTGATGGAGGGCGAGGCGCCATGGATAGAGACTTCATCAGACTTCATTCTTGAGAAAAACATGACGTTCTGCGCAGATATTTTCCTTGGTTCAAATAAAAAGCACGTCGGATTGCGGATCGAGGACGTGGTCTGTGTTAAGGAAAACGGTGCAGAGAATCTGACGCATTTTCCGAAGGAATTCTGGGAGCTTGACTGACCGCCGCGACGGAAAAAAGGAGAAAACGAAATGAAAGTCAAAGACAATCTCTGGATATGGGGACATCCCACCAATTCGCTGAAGGGCTGCGCCGGTTTGACTGCCACCTCTCTCATTACACCGGTTGCCGGTATGCGGGAACTGGGCGCAACCGGTCTGATGTACGTTCCGATGGGCCATTTCTGCGACCGCCCGGCCTGCAACGCCGAAATGTGGGATGTCGAGCGCGTCGGCTGGAGCATTGAATCGAAGAAAAATGTTACAGATCTTATCGCGCAGAAAAAAGAATGGCCGAATATCAAGCTCGGCGTGTTCGACGATTTTTTCAGCGAGGCGAACGGCCGACGCAATTACACGAAATATACCGTGGAGAAAATGCTGCAGCTCAAAAAGAAAATGCACGCGGCCGGGCTGGAAATGTGGGTCGTTTTTTACACCATGCAGATCAATCTGACCTACTGGAAGGAATATCTGCCACTTTTCGACGGCGTGACATTCTGGTTCTGGGACGAGCCCTCGAACAAGGAATTTGACGAAAAATGCGAGTGGTTTTTTGAGCAGACGCCGGGACAGAAGCGCATGATCGGTTGCTATCTCTACAATTTCGGCGGCGAAAAAGAAGCCACGGCCGCCTCGGTGCGGTATCAGCTCGACCGTGATCTGTCTTTCATGAAAGAAGGTAAGATCCAGGGTATCGTCCTGCATACCAACGCCGTCGGCGGCATGGGCTTTGCTGCTTACGACGAGGCCAAGCGTTGGGTAGCCAAACACGGCGAAGAGACCGTCTGAATTTTCGCATCCGCGAAAGCAAAGGAGAAAACGCACTTTGACAAACGCAAAATGGATCGGTCTCCGAGCGGGGGAGATCAACGCGTGGCCGGCCTCCGGCTGTACCAAAGCGCAAAGAGAAGATCTGATTGGGAAGGTCCGCGTTGAAGACCGTTCGCTTCTTTTCCGCAAGCGGTTTTATGTAACGAAACAGGTCCGCTCGGCAGAGCTGAAAATCTGTGGGCTAGGGTATTATTATTCTTTCATTAACGAAAAATCGCCCGATCCAAGCAGCGTCCTTATGCCTGTTGTCAGCGATTATTTCAAACGTGTTTCGTATGACAGATACGATGTAACTTCCTTTCTGAATCAGGGTGAAAACGTAATCGCAGCCGAGGTCGGCGGCGGATGGTTTTGTCCGCCCGAAAAGTGGTGGAGCTGGCGCATGGCATGGTTCGGAAATCCGCGGCTGATTGCTTCGCTTAAGATTGCCTATGAGGACGGAACTGAAGAAACGGTTATGACCGACGATACATGGGCCCTGTCGTACGGCGGCATAATTTCATCCAGCATTTATGACGGCGAGGTCTTTGACGCAAGGAAAGAACCGGAAAACTGGAAGTGCACCGGTTATGACGACCGTGAGTGGAAAACGGCCGCCGTCATTGAGGCCCCGACCGAAAACCTGGCCGAGCGCACTGCACCGCCGATCCGCGTCACTCAGCGCTTGAAACCGGTCACCGTACGTCGCTTCGGACAAAACGAGACCGTATATGATTTCGGAGAGAACACGGCGGCGCTGCCGTGCATCACAGTGAAAGGTAAGTCGGGCGATTCGGTCACGCTGAATCATGCTGAATTTGTACTGCCGGACGGGCGTCTTGACACGCGCAGCAACAACCGCGCTGCCTGCGAGGATTTGTTTATCCTGCGTGGGCGGGGGGAAGAAACATACAGACCTCATTTTACATGGCATGGCTTCAGATATCTGAAACTGACGCTTTCCGATCCGGAGATAAAGGTGCTGAACGTCGAGACTCAGGTGATTCATTCCGACGTACAAACGACCGGCGCTTTCTCCTGCGGCAGAGAGGATCTGAACCGGATGCACGACGTTATCCGCCGTACTGCGCTCTCCTGCCTTATCGGAATGCCTCTTGACTGCCCGCAGCGCGACGAGCGTTTGCCGTGGCTCGGAGACGTTCACGCGGCGAGTGAAGCATATCTTTACAACTTCGATATGGAGTCACTCTACGAAAACTTTTTGGAGGATCTGAGGATTGGACGGGATTCCGAGACAGGCACGGTGCAGTTTATCGCTCCGTGGCCGATGGCAAGCGACACCTCCATCGACTGGAATCTCGCCTATCCGATACTGCTAGACGAGTGTTACCGCCGGTACGGGAACATGGAGTTGCTCCGCCGTCATTACGGTGCTCTGAAAGAACATACCGGATTTTATATCGCCAAAGCCGAAAACGGTCTTTTGGCAAACGGCTGGTTCGGAGACTGGTTCTCGACGGACCAGATGCCAGGCATCCCGCGTGGCGACGGCTTCGCTACCTCACAGGAGGGAGACAACCAAAACCCGCCCTACTGCGGCAGCCTGTTTTATTACCAGACTCTAATGCTGACTGCGCAGATAGCCGAACGAATCGGCGAGGAAAAAGACGCCGCGTTCTACCGTGCAACGGCTGAAGCCGTGCGCCGGCGGCTTCTTGAGGAGTATTATGACGCCGAAACCGGTGTGTTCGGCCGCGGAGGACAGTTTTCGCAGACGTATCCGCTGTTTCTGAACGTGTTACGCGGGGCGGATAGGAAGAAGGCGTTTTTGGTCCTGCTCGAGGAGATTAAGAAGAAGGACGGGCACTGCGTCATGGGTATCATGGGAACGCGTCGGATCTTTGATCTGCTGCGGGACGAGGGTATGCCGGAGGCGGCTTACGCGCTGCTGACGAAGGAGGGCTTTCCTGGAATCCTTGATATGGCCGGACACTGCAGAACGACGCTGCCGGAATGGCCGGACGGATCAGGAGGCAGTGGGTGTCACGTTATGTTCGGCTGCCCCGACGCCATGCTCTACCGCCTGCTTGGCGGAATAACAGTGAATTTCGATAAAGAGATACCTGTGGAGATATCTCCGTTTATTCCGGATGATCTGTCCTATGTTTCATGTGAACAGATAATAAAAGGCGAAAAAATGTCTGTCAACTGGGAAAAGGAAGATGGGCAGATAGTTTTCGATCTGACTGTTCCGAAAACGGTAAAAGCTCGTTTCGTTTGCCCGGTGAACAGTCAGGAGCTGGTATTATCCGATGGATACTATCATTTTATTTGCCGGGAAAAATAGATACGGAAGCTTTACGGTCCGTTTAGTTCCGAGGTGATTTGATTTGAATTATATCTATTTGGTTCTGATCCCGATACTTGTATCGGGACAGAATCTTATGATCAATAAATTCAATAAAAAAACCGCTACACAGCAAAATGCGCATCTATGGTATCTGCTGTTCCTTTCATTGGGATCGCTTACTTTTCTAACGGTCAAAAGCGGGTTTAAAATTCAATGGAACACAGGGTTTTTATGTTATTCACTTGTGTTCGGAGTCTGTTATGCTTTAACAGTCATTTTTAACGTTGTTGCCATAAAATGCGGTCCACTGTCTCTTACCGCACTTATAGTTTCTTATTCCCTGATCTTGTCGACATGTTTCGGAATTATTGTTCTGAGGGAGCCGGCTTCACCTTTTCTTCTGATCGGTGTAGTTCTTCTCATAATTTCCCTTGCTCTTATTCATATAAAGGCAAACAGTCAGGAAAAGCGCTATTCTGTAAAATGGATCATATGTTCCGTTCTGGCTGCTGTCGGGAATTCTTTTTTAATTTGCACCCAGAAAATATTCCAAACGCGTTATAAAGGCGTGTTCCAAACGGAGTTTATGTTTTTTTCGATGCTGGCAGTGATCGTTATTTCAATTACTTTTATCTTAATTACAAGGTCAAAACCGGGCCGTTCAACGATTAAGCAGGGTGGATTGTTCGCAACCGTTTCTGGTGTAATGAACGCGCTAACAAATCTCCTCGTTATGACTGTATCCATTAATATGCCGCTTTCCGTGGTATCGCCGTTCGTATCGGCCGGCGGTATACTGATTACAGCATTGTTTGCTTTTCTCTTTTTCCGTGAAAAGCTTTCAATGAGAGAACTTGTCGGGCTTGTTGTCGGGACGGTAAGCGTGGTGTTTCTGTGCTTGTAGAAAATATGACCTGACGGAGATTGAGACTTAATGTTAAATGATCTTATGCCTATTAAAGAGGGCAAACGGCTCGATTTTGAACATTTTCCAGATCCGCTATGCGCTTTCGTTTACCGGAACTGGGGAATAATAGAAATCGAGAAAATGGCCGAGGTAGTTGGAACTCGCGAAGACGACATAGTTTCTCTTGCCTCGGACATGGGTCTTCCAGATATTCCGGTTGACCTTAATTGGAAGAAATACGGGTATTTGACGATTATCCGCTCCAACTGGCATCTGCTTGATTATGAACAGATTTGCCTTTTGCTTGACTGGTCGGTTGAAAAACTGGCCTACGTACTCAAAGAAGATGACGGTTTCGGAATAAAATTAGGCGGCTTTAAACCGGATACAGGAAAACTCCTCTGGCACGATTTCGACCGCTCGCTGCTTTTGAAAATCAAAGAGCAAACGGAAACGTTTTTTGGAAAACTCCAGCTCGAAACGGCCCGTCCTTTCGATTTTCTTCCGAAGTATGAAAAAACTGGGGCCGACTGTCGAGCAGCTCCGAAGACCGGCTACGTAGAGCGGATCGTTTATCCTTATTGCGCACTGTACGGCGACACTTTTCTTGAGAATCTTGATTTCTCATTTCCCGAAGAACTTCTGAAGGCGTACGCTGCCGTGGGAATCACAGGTATCTGGTGTCAGGCTGTACTATATAAACTCGCTCCGTTTCCTTTCGCACCCGAACTGTCGGAACTGCATGAGGAACGTCTTAAAAATATGAGGAAATTGACCGAACGCATCGCCAAGTACGGGATCAAGTTATACCTGTATCTTAACGAACCGCGCTCGATGCCGAAATCTTTTTTCAGGGATCATCCTGAACTGATGGGGGAAGAGGGACGTGACGACGCCTGCCTCTGCACATCGGTTCCGTCTGTCAAAAGGTATCTTTACAATTCCGCCGCCTTCGTTGCGGAGGCCGTTCCGCAGCTTGGGGGATTTTTTACCATTGTAGCGTCTGAAAACCGTACGAACTGCTACTCCAAAAACTGTTATACGGGAAACTCGACCAGGTGCCCTCGTTGTCGGAAACGAAAAATGTCCGATGTGACGGCAGAGGTCAACGAACTGATTTTCCGCGGTGCACGTTCACGCAATCCGTCGATTCGCTTGATCGCCTGGGACTGGGGCTTGGATCGGGATACTGCGCTTTCTTTTGTCGAGGCGCTTCCGAAAGAAATTGCCGTTATGGGCGTGAGCGAGCAGGCAATTGAAAAAACGATCTCCGGAGTAAAAACGGAAGTAATCGATTATTCGATCTCGATCGTCGGTCCCGGTGCTTTTGCAGAACAGATTTGGGATAAGGCGAAAAAAGAGGGGCACCCCCTGTTTGCCAAATGTCAGATCAACAATAGTTGGGAATGCTCATTTGTACCTTTTCTGCCTGTTTTCAGGCAGATATACACGCACATGAAGCGCCTGCGCGAAAAAAATGTCGATGGGATTTTCTTAAGTTGGACTCTGGGAGGTTTTCCTTCATTGTCTTTCCGTTTGATACAGCCGATTTTTGATGAACCGCAAGTTCCGTCGCTCAGGTCGCTGTATGAAAGAGTTTTTTCTCCGGATATCATAGATAAAGTCGAAAAAGCGTGCGATTTGTTCAGTGATGCTTTCGATAGCTTTCCGTTTGACCTGGACGTTCTCTACAACGCACCTCACAACTACGGCCCCGAGAATCTGTTTTACGGAAATCCGACGGGCTTTCGGGCTACAATGATCGGATTTCCGTATGATGACATTCAAAACTGGTCGGGAAGATTCACTCCTGAGATACTTGAAAAACAATTCGGTCTCCTGGCAAATAAATGGGGAGAAGGATTAAAGATTTTGAAAAGTATACCTCTTTCCACGGTTTCCGAATCGGAAGAACTGTCAGAACTTACCGATTCCGCCGAGGCGGCATTTTGTCATTTCCGGTCTGCATACAACCAGATTCATTTCGTCAGAGTCCGTGGTTACGGCAGATGTCGCGAAACTGAGTGTTTATTGCGAGGCGAGGCGGAACTTTCCATTCGTTTGGCCAATGTCCAGAGAAGGAATCCGTGTATAGGGTATGAATCTTCAAATCAGTATTTTTATAATACAATGCTCCTTGCGGAAAAGTACTTAAATTGCCTGCACTATTTGCAAGAATATGGAGAAACCTCATCTTGTTAATCGCACAGATATTGGTTGATTGATGCTTATAAATTCTTTATTTTAAAAAACACAGGAAACGCGCATAACCATGAAGAAAGTTGAAAACGTTGTTTACTCAAAAGAAAAAAATTTATCGCTCGACATACTGTTGCCCGACCGGAACGAGTTCGACGTAGTAATTTGGTTTCACGGTGGCGGTCTTGAAGCGGGCAGCAGGAAGGATATCGGCGGTTTTGCGGAAGATTTGGTCAAAAACGGCTTTGCGGTCATTTCCCCGGATTACAGGCTGTATCCGAATGCAAAATTCCCCGATTTTCTCGCAGATGCAGCCTGTGCTGCCAAATATGTACTTGATCATGTTAGCAATTTTGGTGACAAAAAGAGACTGTTTATCGGCGGTTCCTCGGCCGGCGCATACCTGGCCGCCATGCTGGCACTGGACAAGCGTTATTATACCGAAGCCGGAGTCAACAGTCGGTTGATTGACGGATATATATGCGACAGCGCCCAGATGACAACGCATTACAACGTCCTGAGAGAACGTGGTATAGACATTCGGTTGGAACGTATTGACGAAGCCGCGCCTTTGTACCATCTGAACGCGGGATCGGATTTCGGTTCACTTCTGTTGATTTGTTATTCGGAGGATATTCCGTGCCGGCAGGAACAAAATCGGCTGTTTTACGCCGCCGCCAGGCGGCTTTGTCCGAAAAACCGTGTTGAAATCAGGGATCTTTTAGGCCGTCATTGCAGCGGCGTCGGGATGAAAAAACCGGACGGCGGCTACGTAATCAACGATGTGCTGCTTGATTTTTTGAAAACCCGTTAAAGGTATCTCCTGTTAATATCCGTAAAATGGATAGAGAAATTATTACCAAATATAAATGCGCTTAAATGTATTCGATCGGAAGAGCTACAAGATTATCGCGGAGATACATCTTCTTTTCGTAGAGACATATAATGGCGCCCGTCCCGCGCTTTTTGTTCGGAATCCCGTCAAGAACGTCAAACTCGGATGCCATGTCTGCTTTCGGTGACGTGGACATCTTGATCTCAATGGGATAGAGAATACCGTTTTCAGAAATAATAAGGTCAATTTCTCCGTCCACCTCTTCCCTCTTCCGTCTGCCCGTTTTTGCGTCTTTTCTTCTTGTCCTTCCCGTTGTAGTAATAGACGTCAAAATCGTAATCCAAACCTTCGTTGGAATATGACTTGAGTATTTCATTTATCACAAAGGTCTCAAACATAGCTCCTGCCATAGCTCCATTTTTAAGAGTTTCAGGCGTCAGCCAGCGTGTAAGGTAGCAGCAAAGACCGGTGTCCCTGAAATATATTTTAGGTGTCCTGATCGCTCGGGACAGCGAGCTTGAAGTGTAAGGTTTGAGAATGTAAATTAATCCGCTTTTCTCAAGAATGGAAATCCATTCCTTGACCGTTATCTCGCCGATGCCGATCTCCGAGGAATTATTGGCATAGTTGAGCATTTGGCCGGCCCTTGCGGCGACAGCGGTCATGAACTTTACGAAAGAAAGATGGTTTCTTGCGAGAAGGCCCATGAAATCGTCACGGTTGCTGCCTTGGACCTGCGGGACGGAACGAATGCGGCTTTGACTTATTTCGTCCTCATTTCTTCCAAAGTAAAATGGCTGCTATCCGAAAAAGGGATCGCAGCCAATTACTCTTACAAACAGGTCTTCCATTACCTCAGCAAAGCGAAAAAAGTCAGATGCGGTACGGAGCGCACTTGGACTTTTTCTAAAACCGTTAAATACATTTCCGATTTGATGAAACTCCTCGGTGTATAGTGTATATTTTGGGGGTTATCTTATCCAATCATTTCACTCTTGATAGTCTTTTGAGAGCGTCTGTTCTGAACGATTCGATAAGTCCGTCCACAAGCTCGTCCGGTTGCTTATCCGAATAAACAAAGTCTGTTATGTCCGCGCCGATCGACGCGCTGGTGAAGCTGTCTACGCTGTGACTTTCGAAAAACGTCGCGTTTGCGAATCTGCGCCCGACGGCCGCCCTTGTGTATTCCTTTCCGCCGGCTATCTGACTGTCGTAAACGTTCAGGATTTTCTCGGCCAGTTCGGGATAAGGGGCAGTGTCAAACATGGTCTTTGCGTCGTCGTTCAGCCAGTCGAGCCCGCGCCAGACCTCCATCATATACACCTTTTCCGGCCGGAATCTTCCGGATATTTTTCGCAATGCTCCAAGCGCACGAAGAGCGGAAGCCACATGCGTATCGTGCTTGTCCGCAAAATTGTGAATGAATATTTTTTCCGGCAAAGCGGCGAGAATGATCGAAGAAATGTCGTCCTCGACTTCTTTAACCCCTTTTTTAACGTCCGCGCTTGAGTAACCCAGCTGAAACAGCGCGTCATAATTGCCGATCTCCGCCGCCCTGCACTGCTCGGAAAATCTGATTTTTTTCATTTCCCCGTCGCTGACATCGGCATATCTGCCGCATCTCGGCGAGCCGGCTCCGTCGGTCAGCACCACGGCGGCAAATCCCCCGCGCGCGTAGCACTCGGCAATCTGACCGTAGGCCATTATTTCCACGTCATCCTGATGTGCGGCGATACAGAGATTCCTGACACACAGCGGCTCGCCTTTTAACAGAAGCAAGGACGCGTTTTTTCCTTTCAGTTCCATTATTTTGTCACCGTGACTTTTTTAAGATTCCGCGGGCTGTCGGGATTACCGCCGCGTGCAAGGCACAGATGAAAGGCAAAAAGCTGGGCAAACGTCGCAAGCACGACCGGAGCGAGGAACTCGTCTCCGCTGCCCGGGAGGAGCAACACATTTTCATATTTATATTTAAGCTCAGTGTCATCTGTAACGACAAGAGGCCGATTGCCTATGGAAACAAGTCTGTCAATCATCCCGAGGCTTTCGCTTTCGGCCTTTCCACCGGCTGCGTATACGATCGTTACGGTTTCGGGTTCTATCTGGGCAAGAGGCCCGTGATAGAAATCGGAAATTGCGCATCCCTTCATTTTAATGTAGCATGTTTCCTGAATTTTAAGAGCCGTTTCCAGCGCGATCGGATACGTTATTCCCCTTGAAAGAACAAAGCCGTCGCCTATATTCCTGTATTTCTCCGCTGCGGTTTTTATTTCCGCGCCGCAGTCGTTTATCATCGTCTCGACGGAATCAGCGGCTCGCAGAAGTCCCCCCTTGTCCTCACGGCCGGAAATCCTTGCCGCAAGCAGATACATGATCGCAAGTTCGGCGGTAAACGTCTTTGTCGCCGCAACGGAATACTCCGGGCCGGCGCAGCAGTCAAGACTGAAGTCAGCCTCTTTTGCAAGCGGGCTTTCGCTGTCGTTTGTAACCGCCGCGGTGAGCGCGCCGCATTTTTTCGCCGCTTTTACCACCTCGAGCGCGTCGGCTGCGTACCCGGACTGCGAAAGCGCGACGACAAGACTGTTTTTATAGCAGTTTTCCGCGCCGTACACGGTGACCGCGGACGCAGTTGCAAGACCGGCGCTCATCCCGCAGAAGATCTGAAACAGATACTGCCCGTATATCCCCGCGTGGTCGCTCGTTCCCCTTCCGGCAAATATCACATTGGTAAACCCGCTGTCCCTGACCGCTCCCGCAAGCCTGTTCAGCGTTTCGGCATTCCTTTTTTCTATCCTGCGGAGAACCTCCGGTTCCTCAGATATTTCCTTAAGCATTTTTATCATGTTTTCTCACCCCTTGCAATTCCGTTTCCTACGCTCGTATCGATCGGCGCTCCCGAAAGGCGCAGCGCCCCGAGTACGGGCTCGTGCTCATAAACAATAAGATTTACTTTCTTCCGCCCGTCAAGATGCTTTTCTATAAGCGGGAAGAAGACGTCGGACCGTTTTGTCAGTCCGCCGACAAAATATGCGTTTACGGTGTCGGCGTCAAAATCGTCGATCGCGTAATTGATCAGCGTCGCGACGTATTTCATGTTCCTGTCGAATATTCCTGCGGCAACCTCGTCACCCGCGTCGTACGCAACGTCAACCAGTCTGGCAAACGAGGCTATATATTTGTTCCCGCGGCTGTAGAGCTCGGGTATCATGGAGGACATGCTGCAGTCGTTTTCCCTGTGAAAAATATCGGTTAGCATCGTGTGCGGACCGTAATTGTTTTCGTCGGCAAGCACAGCGGACATAGCGTCGCGGGCTATTGAATATCCGTTTCCGCCATGATCGAACAGATAACCGTAACCACCGTAATGGCGAAGCGTTTCCCCGCATTTGGTGAACATATTGCTGCCCGTACCCATTATGACCGCTATTCCGTCGCTGTCTCCCAGCGCGGCCGCCACAACGTTTTCCGTATCGTTGCCAATCTTAACGGTGCCGTATCCGAGAGAAACGAGATATTTGTGAAGAATATCCCCGTTTACATCCGGAACGACTCCGGCTATCCCGGCAAAAACCGAGACGCGTCTCGATGAAATGCCCGCGCACAGCTTTTCAAGTCCCTCGCCGATTATCTTAAGCATGGCTTCAAAGCCTACAGTCATCGGATTGCACGGCCCCGAGGTAACGGTGCCGAGCACCTTGCCCGTCGCGTCAGCCAGGGCAAACAGCGTTTTTGTTCCGCCGCCGTCGATGCCGGCGTAATAAAGCGGCTCCTCCGCCTGTTCAAGCATTGAATCTATCGTCGTATGAAATACCTGAGCTATTGCGTAAAGCGTTTCCGCGGGCGGAATTGCCGCGGCGGATTCCCATTTGCTTACAGCCTTTTCCGAATAACCGATAATATCGGCAAGCTCGCGCTGGGTATACCCGGCGTTTTTTCTCATATGCCTGAGATTGTCGGCAAAAATCTCTGTTAATTGTTTCACCGGTCTCACCTCCTGATGAGATTATTATATTATATTTTTTCTCAAATGTCAACCTAAAGTTAGTGGATTTATATTTTTTTATCTACTGTTCGTAGATTTTTCATATAATTCTATGATTTATTCCGCTTTTCCAATGAAGCCGGGGAAAATTCCACTCACAGTAGCTGCACATTACGCGTCTTCCTGCAAAAAAGAAAAAGGGCCGCGACGCTTTGTTGCGTCGCGGCCGCGTATTTTTCCGCAATGATTCCGCCAGCTCCCAGGCGATTCAGTTGCCGTTCAGTATGCCTTCAAGCCCGCTTTCCGCCAGAACGTAAACTATTCTGCCGTCCGCAAGCTTTACGTATCTGTCGTATTCAAACGGCTCTTCAGACTCCGTGGTGTCAGACGGCTCCTCCGTCTGCTCCGGCAAAGGCTCTTCCGTCTGAACCCTGTCGCCTATAAGCATTGACACGCTTTTTTCGACAACCTTGGTCACGGTCGACGAGTTGTCGTCTGCGGTCACGTCTACGGTTGCCGTGTAATAGACCGTAACAGTTCGGAACGGGGATTTAAGCCCGTAC
>JAEEGL015215752.1_pt1 | contig 30817 bp, 38 predicted proteins | sample 9134231 | NCBI WGS metagenome assembly JAEEGL01 (sample SAMN16246548, study PRJNA631951) | gut metagenome | biome: gut microbiome; feature: rumen; material: fiber-attached | host: Bos | place: Iran: Karaj | collected 2018-10 | reverse complement strand
TAACATGATTAGAAGGAGTCCCCTGATCTCGTAATGCGAGGTCGGGTTTTTCGAGTTTTTTCGAGTGCCACTCGAAAAAGAAACCGCTAGTTATTGGACATTACAGGAGAAAAAAATGGATGATGGATTTTTATTACAGACAAAGTATCTGAGAATTTACCATTCTACTCAAATGTTCTATTTAGGTATTTCAATTGATACTGAAATAGGTTTCCTGATAATCGAAATAGGTACACTCCAATTCATTTTTGGATATTGAAACCTTTATAGTACCAACTCGCCAAAATATTTTTCGAGTTTTTGCGAGTTTTTTTGCGAGTTCCACTCTAATAATTCGGGATTTCCAAAATATAAGCCTGTCGAGATTGACAGGTTTTTTTATTGAGAACTACAGCCGGACACCGGCTGAAAATGTTTCATATAGTTCGCTCCTCATAAGCTAGGGGGCTGTTCCGGCAGTCCCCGACTCAAAATTTATGCATCCCATGAAGGGGTGCTTTTTTATTTGAAAGGAAACTGCATGGCAACCATGAACCTTTTAGATATCCAACCTTATTTACAGATGATTTTGAATATTGGCAGTATTGTGGTTATGCTTTATGCCCTTAAGAAATTTTTAGGCACTCCGCATGATGATTTGTTGTCGCGTGTGGTAACGCTTGAAAGGCGATATGAAGATATCGAAAAGTCCCTGAATTTTAATTGGGATGAGCATAGAGAACAGAAGGAAACCAACGAAGCCATTCAAAACAGTGTCCTTGCTATCGTGGACTTCGAATTGACGTTCTGCTCCCATGCCGGATATGACATCGATACGACCGACCTTGAAGAAGCAAAGCGTATCCTCAGAAAACATTTGGCAAAGAAGTAATGATTTTTATTTATAAAGGAGAAAAAAGATGAAGTATAACGTATTAACTTTCGTAACCAACACACAGAATCAGTACGCAGCAGCCGTAAATTCGACCTATGACGACAACTTAAAGGGTGCAAAGGTTAAGTATCACCAGCTCCTTGCAGCATTTGAGAACGCAGATGACGTTCTTGTAGCTTCTGTCAGGATTGTTGACGAGTACGGTAATGGCCTTGATGGTTTTGACGAGATCGTTGACAACAGACCTGAGCCTGAGCCGGAAGAGCCTGAGACTCCCGTAGGTGAGTAAGAAAGGGGTAACAGATGAAACTTTCTGATGTACTTAAAGCACTTGCGGGTAACGCAAGCCTGACCATCACCATCGTAGACAGCGATGGGAATACTCTTATCAGCTTCAATGCCCCTGGATATGAGTCAGTTGAAACTGACCTTCAGGAGCATGAAGCAAAGAAAATCACAATAACAGGAATGAAGGATGTGACGATTGTAATCGGTGATGTCTTGCCGTGAACATAAATCCTCCTTGTTAAGAGCGATAGATGTCAAAGTCTATCGCTCTTTTTCGTGCAAAAATCGCACAACTCAGAGAAGAGGTTAAAACACGACACTCAGAGAAGAGTGTTGAAACTAAACACAATAAAGCAATTTTGCAGAGAAGCAAATGAAAAAACACAGAAAGGAACATTGTCATGAGAAAAGATGAACTTATGAGGTATGATCTTCAATTTTTCGCAGAGGATACAGGTAGTAGTGGTGAGGACACCACACCGCCTGATGATACATCAGGTACTAACGAGCCTGAAAACGAAACTACGAAAACATACGAAGATGCACTCGCGGAGATTGCCGCTGCAAAAGCCGAAACTAAAAAGCTAAAGGCTGAAAGAGATGCCGCTCTTAAGAAAGTCGGAGACACCACTAAGGCGTTAAGAGCAAAGCAGTCTGAAGAGGAAAGGAAGGCTGAAGAGGAACAGGCAAAGTTGGAAGAGAGAAACGAGTACATTAAGGGCCTTGAGGAATATAAGGCACGAAATGAAGCTAAAAATCGTTATCTCATTCAGGGAATGGATGCTGAGCTTGCAGCCCAGGCAGCGGAAGCTGAGATTTCAGGTGATATGGATGCCTTAGCTGATATTCAGAAAAAGCACACGGAATCTCTTATCAAAGCAAAGGAAGCTGAGTGGAAGAAAAATGCCCCCAGAGTCAACTACAGTTCAGATTCATCAATGACAAAAGAAGAGATCATGGCTATTGCCGACGAAGGCGAACGCCAGAGAGCTATAGCGCAGCATCTTGAATTATTTAACTAAACTAGCCGCTTAAAGGCGGTAGAAAGGACTCAAAATGGCAGAAAAAAATCTTATCAAAAACAGTGATCTTGCGAAGGCAAGAGAGGTTGATTTCGTCTACAAGTTCAATGATGGAATCCAGAAGTTAGTAGAAGCTCTTGGCATCACAAGAAAGATTCCTATGCAAGCTGGTACAAACCTTAAGGCTTACAAGGCAACAGGAACACTTCAGGACGGATATGTACCTGAAGGTGATATCATCCCTCTTTCCCACTATAAGACAGAGCCTATCACATTTGCTGAGATCACAATCCAGAAGTGGAGAAAGGCTACATCAGCAGAAGCTATCGTAAAGAAGGGCTTTTCACAGGCTGTTAACATGACAACCGCTGAAATGCTCCGTGATGTTCAGAAGGGCATCAAGAAGAATTTCTTTGGTTTCCTTGATCAGGGTACTGGATTGGCTGCCGGTGCAACATTCCAGGCTACACTTGCTAATATCTGGGGACAGCTTCAGGTTCTTTTTGAGGATACAGAGATTCAGGCAGTTTACTTCATGAATCCCATCGATGTATCTGATTACCTTGGCAGTGCTGCAATCACAGTTCAACAGGCATTCGGTATGTCTTACATTGAGAATTTCCTTGGTCTTGGTACTGTTATTCTCAATTCAAACGTTCCGAAGGGCAAGGTTTACGGCACAGCAAAAGACAATATCGTTCTTTACTACATTCCTGTAAACGGTGCAGACCTTGACAATGCATTCGCATTCACATCTGATCAGCTTGGTTACATCGGAATCCATGAGGTTCCTGATTATGATAACCTTACATGCAAGGATACAGTAATGTGCGGTATCGTTCTCTTCGCTGAGAGAATCGACGGTGTTGTTATCGGTAGAATCGGTGGTTCAATCACTCCTACAATCGATATGGATACAACTGCATTCACAATTCCTGTAGGTGGAGTTGCTACAATCAAGGCTAAGGTTGCTCCCGCTGGTTCAGCTTACACATGGACATCCGGCACAGAAGCAGTTGCTACTGTTTCTAACGGACTCAGCAACGCAGATGGTGTTGTCAAGGGTATTGACGAAGGTACTTCTGTCATCACTCTTACAGTCGGTGCCGTATCAAAGAGCGTTACTGTTACGGTTGAAGCTGATGCTTAATCGTCAAAGGGTAGGTGCGTATGTATAAAGTAATTCGTTATTTTAGAGATGCGCAAGATAATCGTCATGCCTATAACGTGGGGGATACATTCCCCCGCGAAGGTATGACTGTTACACAAGAGCGTATCAATGATCTCAAGAACGGCAATAATTTCCAGCAAGTACCGCTTATCGCCTATGTACCGGATAAGGAAGCTGTAAAGGCTGAAAAGCCTAAGAAGGACGAGAAGCCTAAGAAAGAATCCAAAAAGGAGCCTGTAAAGGAATCTGAGGATATTTCTAAGGATGAAATCTCAAAGATGCCGTTTTTTAAGCTGAAATCCGTTGCAAAAGAATATGGCATAGATGTTAAGGATAAGAAGGCCGAAGAGATCAGGGCAGAGTTAATGGAGAAACTTTAAGATGGTGAAAGAAGATGTTTTTGAATCTTTGAAAATCGAATTAGAAATAACTGAAGGTGATAAGTTCAATAGCACTCTTCTTGAATCAAAGATTAACGCTGCTTATGAAGATGTCAAGATGGCAAGGTGCTATCCCAGCTCATACGCTGATGCGGCGATAATTGCAGATATGGAGCGATATTACAGTGCAATCCGTAGTATCGCTCTTTTTGATTATAACCAAGTCGGTGCTGAAGGACAGTCATCTTACAGTGCAGATGGTACGTCAATACATTATCTGAGCAGAGATAAGCTATTTAAAGGTGTTCTTCCTATAGGGGATATATTATGAGGACTGCAAGACGCATAAAACAGAAAATGTATTATGCCTTGAAAGGTGAGCCGCATCCGATTTATGAGAGAGACGATGAAGGAAATATCATCTATCTTCTTGTTGGCGGTGAAAAGGTCCCGAAGGAAACAGGCGAACCAACCAATGGAATTGAAGAGCCTGTGGAGATAGAAAACTCTATCGGAAGCAGCCTTACTCAGGATGAAATAGAAGCCTTTGGTGTCCAGGGAAGGACTCTTGCAAGCATGACTTACAAGCGTGGTGAATACCCGTTTGAAGTCGGTACGCTGATATGGCTTAATTCTGATGTCAGAAGGCTAGATGATGGAAATGTTGACGAAGATTCCGCAGACTTTGTTGTTGCCGGAATAAATACCACTGGACGACATTTTTGGCGAGCAATTCTAAGGGCAAATACACGAAATGAAGAGAATTAACATTTCAATCTCTAAGAAGGGCAGTATTGAACGGGCCATTAAGGAGCTGGAAGCCTATAAGACAAGGTTGAACGATAAATGTAACTTGTTTGTCGAGAAATTAGCGTTGATAGGAATTCCGGTTATCCATGAAAAGTATATGCAAGCTGAGACAGAAGATTTTGATTTTGATAGGTCACATTATGCGCATATCAAGATTCAATCTTTTGGAGATCATCACAAAGCGATTCTTACTGTAGAAGGTAAATCGCTTTATTTTGTTGAGTTCGGTGCTGGTATACATTTTAATGGTCATCCTAACGACAGCCCTAATCCATCAGTAGAATGGGATGTTCCCGGTGGAACATTAACACATATCGGTGGTCAGGAACATGGCTTTACAATCGGTTCTTATGGTTATCACCAAGGCTTAAAAGAGTATTGGTTTTACTATGATGACAAGGGCGGGTCCCAAATGTCAAAAGGTACTAGAGCGTCAATGCCTATGTTCAGTGCAGAAATGGAAATCATTAGTCAGATTGAGAAGATAGCGAAAGAGGTATTCTATGGCTGAATGGTACGCTGAACTTGAGAGTACAGTGTTCACAATCGTGCAATACAATTTAAAAACGAAGAAGGATGCCCCGTACCCAAATCTCAAGTGTACTACGGCTAGTTCAACTGAAACGCCTTCCCAGTTTCCTACACTATATCTTCATGAGTTAAGCCCTTTAGAACAAGATCAGGACCTTGAAAATACAGAGATAAATTCAATCCTTCATTCGATTGAAATCAAAGTGTTTTCAAATAAGTCGGAAGCAGAAGTCAGAAATATCATGGCGGCTGCTATAAAGGAAATGAAGAATCTGAGATATTCGGTGACACTATTTCCTGACCCAACTACTTCAAACAAAATCTCTTCCGCTGTAGCGCGTTTTAGACGGGCTATTGGAAGGGATGATTCTCTATAAAGGAGATAAAACATGGCTTCTACAAGTTATTTAGCCAGAGTCATTTTTGCGGAGTACTCCGATAGCCAGGAAGATTTTTCAGGCGAATATAGACTTCTGGTAAGAGCTAAGACTATACCCAGTCCGGCATCAGCCCCTAATACCGTAGAGTCTACGACATTTGAAGATGATACGCAGACTTTCGAAATGGGTATTAAGACCGCGGATTCCAAGGAGATCACAGGTAATCTTGAGAAAGAATATCTTCAGGGCATTAACGGCCTGGAAGGTAAGAAACTCAATATTATCCATTTATACGGCACCCAGGGAACGGGCGAAGTCGTAAAATATGCTTATGTCGGGCAAGCAATCGCAACTCCTAACGATGTTGGGGGCGTTGACGAGATTCTTGAGATGACCGCTACCATTATTCCTAATACGGCTGCGGCAGAAATAACTGATCTTTATGATGTCGTTGACAATGGCGATGGCACATTCACTGTAACTAAGGATGACGGTGGACTCACCAATCCTACTACTGAAGCTGTTCCCGGTTCAAGTACACTATTCAACACAAGTGTATCTGACATGCAAGAGAACATTGTTATCGGTGACGATGCCATTACCGGTACACTTAAGTATCTCGACACAGGTGATCTCGCTGCATATTGGGTACCTGGTAATTTCCTTGCTCTTCAATTTTACGATATCGACCCGAACGCTACATCTGTTAAGGTCGGCTTAAGACCTACATATGGTGGTCCTGGTGGAACAACACCTATTGATAATGACAGCGGCCTTGTGGAAATCACAACTGACCCTGACAAGAATGGTGCATTCATGATCAATGATAATACTATTCAGAAATTCAAGATTGTTACATCAGATGGCACACATACAAAGACAAAAGTATACGACCTCTCAGGTCTTGTATGCAATAACTCATAACAATAAGAGAGCCAATTAAACGGCTCTCTTTTTTTGTAAGAAAGGAGAAATAATATGGCTTCAACTAGTTATCTTGCCAGAGTCATTTATAAGGTTCACGTTGATGACGAGACGGACTTTGCCGGAACATACAATCTTCTGGTTAAAGCTAAGACTATTCCTAGTCCCGCTTCAGCTCCCAACACAGTTGAGTCAACCACACTTGAGGATGACACACAGACATTCGAAATGGGCATCAAGACAGCTGATTCCAAGGAGATCACAGGAAACCTTGAGAAAGAATACCTTCAGGGTATCAACAATCTTTCCAATAATAAAATCGACATTATACATTTATACGGAACTCAGGGGATTGGCGAGGTTGCCAAGTATGCTTATGTCGGGCAAGCAGTCGCTACACCTAATGATGTAGGTGGTGTCGATGAAATCCTTGAGATGACATGCACAATCATTCCTAATACAGCTGCGGCTGAGGTTACAGATGATTATACCGTTGTTGATAATCATAACGGAACATTCACAGTAACAAAAAATCCCTAACCCCTGAGCCTGGTGGCAACTCAAACAATGGGGATAGTCAGACCACTTATACTAGAAGTCAGCTTCAGTCAATGACTATAGCACAGATTGAAGCATTAGCACAATCTCTTGGATATGTAATAACTCAGACCCTAAAGGCTGATATTATCCAGGAATTTCTTGACCAACAAAATAGTTAATGTAAGGGGCGGCCTTCGGGCTGCCCCTACCTTTAGGGAAGGTAGGTAAATTTAATATGATGACAATGACAATTAAAGGAACTGAATATAAGATATATTTCAGTTTCAACGCATTTGCTGATTCTGACCTTATGGAAAGAACAGAAGCACTAATCAAGATTTTTGATGACAAAGAAAACAAGGAAGATGCCTACGGTATGGGCAGACTTAAAGAAATGTTCATTGTAGTGCGTGAACTTCTCTATGAAGGCTTTAAAAAATACAACGCGGTTGATTCTCTCACCGCAGTAGGTGATCTGATGGATGATTATCTGGATGAAGGTACAGAAGAGCATCCTCATGATTTGCTTGAAATCTTTTCTAGTTTAACTACTGAATTGATGGAAAGGGGTTTTTTGAGTGGGCTGACAGCGAATCTGATCGAAGCGGGTCAGAAAGCAGCCAAAAAGCCCCAAGATCACTTAAAAGCTCAAAAGTAAAATCCTATTCAGATGCGATATATGAGGATATAATGCCTTTTTATCTTTCAATAGGTGTAAGCAAAGCTGAATTCTTAGACTCGAATCCCAAAGAATTAAAACCTTATATTAGGGCTTCAAAGCTCGTCAAAATGCAAAAGGATGAAGAACAATTCTACTTGATGCATTATATGTCATCGGCTGTTACATACGCAGTAGAACATTGTCTTGCTGGAAACAAAGCAAGAACAAAACTTATTAAGGAGCCAATATTCTCAAAATTATTGGAAGAAGAACAGCTTAATGAAATGACTGAAGAAGAGCGATATGAGTTTGAGGTTCAAAAGGCTATTGCTAATGAAGAAGCATGGATTACCGCATCCCGGATGAAGGGATTGCCGGATACAATAGTGTAGTAGGGTGTCACAGCCCTACTACATTTTCGTAGAGGTGAATTATGCCATATGGATTTATAACGCCAAAAACTAATTGGAATGCCGGAACAGGGTCAACACCTTATGATGGAGATAGATTCACCTATGTAGATTTCAACAGGATTAAAAACAATGTTTTATATTTGTACAATCTTGCTACACAGATATATCCTATAAATGCTCAAATAGCGGCATATGTGGCTAACTCAGAAGCATATAGAGCTGGTGGCGGAGACCCGTCAATATATCATTATTTTTATTTATATGACGGAGAAGGTGATAGGGATGTAGGGGATTTTGTATATGCCGACGAGATAAACTACTTTGAGGAACGGTTAGATTTTTTGAAGGAAACTTGCGGAATAACATTACAAGGGTCGATGCAGACTCATAATGATAATGGAGTTTTTATTCATGCTGACCAACTTAATTACCTTGAAAAGTTGTCAGCAGCTCTTGAGGAATATATATATCCCGTATTTCTTGCAAGACGCAGATTTCCTGTCAGACTGTCTCAAGAACATAATCACATTGATCTGTGAGGTGACTTATGCCGGATTTAAAAACCAACTATGTAGAGTCAGTATTTGAAGATGCTGTCCAAAAATTCTATATGACCGATAATGGTGATGGTACAGTATCCTTTTCAGATATCGGTGACAGTCAGTATATAGTTAAAGGCGATTATATAACAGCTACGGATATCAATATCACCAATGATGCGGTAAATGACCTTGCCGTTCGATATATGGATTGGATAGGGCCTTTTACACCGCTTGATACAAATTACGTTAATGACGAGTTTACCGTCAAGAAATTTGGTATGACAAGTCTTGGTAACAATGAATACAGCTTCACTGACCAAACCGTTTATACTCAAAGAGGTACAGTCTATAATGCAGCGAAGATAAATGCTACTAATAGCCTTTTAATGACGCTTCAGATTAATTATGACTCAGGAGTAGCAGAAATATTGGATTATCTTCACAGACAGGGTGCGACTAGTAATGACCTTTTAACTGCCCTTGCAGAGATGGAAAACTATCAACAGAACACGATAGGAATGGAACAGGGCATCAATGAAGTAAAGGCAAATCCGCATTCTTACAATGTTTATACACAGACTGAATATACTAACCTTACATTACAAAATGCTCATATGAGAAGTCGAATGCAGAATGTTAAAAGTCTGATTGATTCCTACAGAACCAATCTTAACAACAATAACAGTCTGTTTATAAGAAGCATAAACAGTGCTAAGAGTATAGTTAATGCTATTGTTGGCGGAATGTCAAAAGCAGTAGCTGAGGATACAGCTAATTCAGCAATCAGAAGCGGAAAAGAAACAAGATCACTTGAAGATTCAGCCGTAACAGAGTATAGAAACAAGTGTGCTGATTATATCTCTATGTTGGAGTAAATTATGGTTTTAAAAACTGATTATGTTGATAGCGTATATACAACTAAAAAGTATGAGATGACAACTCATTCAGCCGGAGTAGTCAGTTTTAGGGATACTACGGTTTATTCCGTAGCGGGGGATTATTACGGTGCTGAAGATTTAAACCTTCAGAATCTTGAATGTAATACCCTGAATGCTGATTATGCGATTATTGACGAACTTATAGCAATACTGGTAAGTCATAGTGTGCCGGTTCTTAGTAAAGCTCCTAGTGACATCCTGATTGCATTACAGGCTGATTGTGCTAATTATTTCAATGAAGGCAGAAATCTTGGACATGAAACAGTGATAGCTAATCCAAGTGCTTATAACATGGTGTCGGGAACTGATTATGCGAATGCAGATGCTGCACATACTCAGTATGCGACTAAGATATCAAATGCAAAATCTTTGCTCGGTACGAATGTACCATACACAAGTTATCCTGACCTACCTGGACTCCCCGTAATGTCAGACCCTATTACTACGGCACAGGCCAATGAGACAAAGAGTGTTGTTAAAAACTGGCTTGATGGAGTATTAGAAGCCTTTACCACCTTCTACGCTTCTGCATCAAGTGTATTGAGTCAAGCATCAACCGAGTTGAGGTTATGATATGAGAGAAAAACGCAAGTGGTTATGGGAATTTTCCAAGAAAATAGTAGTGACCGTTACGATAATTTTCGTAGCGGTCTTTATTTATGTATGCGTCCTGATGTGGAGATATCCTGATTCCACTGCGGTTAATACCGTTGTAGAGAATATATCCCACATATTTGAAGTGACGGTAGTTTCTTATTGTAGCAAAGCATTAGTTGAGAACTTTATCAAGCTAAAGTATCACTTTAAAGAAGAAAGCGAGGATGACGTATGACTATTTCTATTGGAAGTTTTATTTTGATGATCTGCTCACTGTTGACAGGACTTATCGTAGAAGCAATCAAGAAAATGGTCACTGTTGACAAGCCAAATATCGTGGCCGCAATCGTATCCGTGATTGTAGGAATTGCCGTTCCTGTGGGATACATCCTTCTCAATAACCTTGCGTTTGACACTGCTGCTATTCTCTATATTATCAGCATTGTTACCTTGTCATGGCTTTGCAGTATGCTTGGATTTGATAAGGTAACTCAGACATTGGCACAGCTGAAGAGGTAAGCCTATGGTAAAAATAGCACATGCAAGCCTTTCCGAAAATGGCACTGTGAATGGTATTCGTGGAGATCAGACAAATAAAGAAGTTTGTATTCGCGATTATTATCAGAAACCATGGACTTCCGTAATTAGATTCAAAGACCCCGATATGCGTGAGAAGGTTGCTTATGCCATGGAAGGGGCAGCGGCAAACGATAAATGGGGCTATTCACAACCTGACAGGAACAGTGGACTAAGAGAAGCCCGTAAGGTTGGGTATGACCCTAGTAAAGTTACTGTTCCTGTTAATACTGACTGTTCTGCTTTAGTTACTGTCGCTTGCATTTATGCTGGAATAGCAGAAGAAGCCCTAGTCAAATATGCAAATAGTGCAACCACATCTGTGCTTCAATCAAGACTTAAAGCCACTGGTGAGGTACAGATTTTTACTACTCCTGATTATACTACTAAGACTGACAAACTTTTGAGAGGTGATATCCTTCTTGCGACTGGGAAACATGTTGCGGTAGTAGTAAAGGATGAGTTTCATAAGAAAACTATTGAAGAGGTCGCAAATGATGTTCTAAGAGGTGTATATGGAAATGAGCCTTTAAGAAGTCAACGCATTAAGGCCGAAGGATATGATTATGAAGCTGTAAAAAAATTAGTCAATCAAAAAATGAATAAGACAGAATCAATAAAAAAGGAAGTGTCAGTAGAGGATAGACCTAGATATATATGGAATTATCTTTTAGGACATATCCAGAATCCTTATGGAGTTGCTGGATTGATGGGAAATCTAAGAGATGAATCTGGTCTTAATCCTAAAAACCTTCAAAACTCATATGAAAAGAAATTAGGATTTACTGATGATTCTTATACTACTGCGGTTGACACAGGAGCATATCAGAGATTTAATGACGATCTTGCTGGCTATGGATTGGCACAGTGGACCAGTCAGGGGCGTAAGAAGGCTCTCAATGAGTTCCGTAAAAAACGCAGTATTGGCGATTTAGACATGCAGTTAGAATTTTTATGGAAAGAACTATCTACTTCATACAAAAGTGTCTTAAATCGGCTAAAAACAGCAACATCGGTGCGGGAAGCATCTGATGTAGTATTAACAAAATATGAACGTCCTAGAGATCAAAGCGTTGCAGCTCAGGTAAGACGTGCGTCTTTCGGTCAGGATTACTATAATCAATTTTTTGTGCTATAATATCCGCCGGAGGAAATTATATCATGGAAGATAATGTTAAAAATGAAAGCATTTCGTATTTCGTTCATGAAGGCGAAATGGCAAGAATGGAAAGACACGTAAAAAGATTATTCATTATGTGGATAATTACTTTTATCGCTTTGATAGTAACTAACCTTGGATGGATTCACTATGAGAATCAATTTGAGGATGTTGTGACTGTATCTCAGGATGCTCCGAATGGTAACAATAACTATGTTGGCAGAGATGGAGATATAACAAATGGCACACCAAACAATAACGAAAAGGCGAACTAGAAAAGTAGGCGGCAACTCAGGATACCATACGTGCCCAAGTTGCCATGGTACCGGCAGAAAGAAAAATGTCGGTCGTGGTGCTAAAAAGTAAGGACAGCTATTATGGCTGTCCTTTTTTCGTGGAGATAAACCATGGATTTAAACGAATTATCTACTAAAGATATAGAGTTTTTGATTGATCAGTATATTCATAATCAGGTCCATCGGGAAATTCTAAAGCGTAGGCTATTAGATCACGTCAAGTTTGAAGCTCTGGGAGAAGAGTTCCATTACTCGACTCGTCATATAAAACGCATAGTCTACAAATCTCAAGACATATTGTACTCAAAAATCGAGTCTGCCGATTTATCGGTAGACTTTTCTTTTGTTCCAAGTGAGGTATAACTATGCCGGAAATGGATGCTCTTTCTTTATCAATATCAGCCAGCACTAAGCAAGCCGAAGATAAGATAAACAGCCTTATAAGGACCCTTAAGGGACTTGATACGGCGTTTAGAAGCCTTACGGGAAGTACTGTCTATGCTAATAACCTTGAAACGGCTGTTCATGCCATTACAAGAGTTAATAATGCTATTTCCAATATAAATGCAACACATATAGCTGATGTTGCTAAATCCATGAAGGCTTTGGGAAAAGCTGGGGGAAGTCTGGCCGCATTTGGTATTACCGAAACCGGACAAGCTATGGATAATACATCATCAAAAGCTAAGAATCTAGCAGATGCCCTGGCGAAAACATGGAATATCAAGGATAAAGGCGCAATCAATGACCTTACTGCATCTATCCAAAAAATGATAGATACTATGGGTCGTGGCGATGAATATTACAAGGCTGAATCAAACGTCACGAAAATAATTGAAGAGTTCTCTCGATTTGATAATCAACTTAAGGGAACTATGGATATTTATAACAAGGTTAGAGAAACTTTACGTAAAAATCCGTTGTATATTCCTGAAAATTTTAGTTCTAATGCAGATTGGCTCAGTAATAAGGCTACTATTGGTGTTCTTAATACAACATCAGACATAAATAAAGGTATTTCTGCTGGTCAGCTAAAGTCAGAATTAGAAGGCCTTATTCCGGCTTTGCAGAATCTTTCTAATGAAAGTGACATCATCAACACTATAGCTGAATATCTTAAGAATAATGCTACACCGGCTATGGTGGATTTTAATACTGCTGTTGACCAAGGTACCGTTCCTATAACTGCATCCGTCCAGGCAGTAAGAGAATTAGCACAAGCGTTAGGAGTAATTCTTCCTACCGCTCAGCAATTAAAAGATGTAGAGCAATCAATTGATTATTCTAAATTTGCTGATATGGATGATGCATGGATAGCTGAAACAGAAGCAATCCAGCAATTCAGAGATCAGTTACAGCCAACTATCCAAGAAATAGATAGATTAGCTGAATCAAATCAAAAGATAAAGGATGTCCAGCCGTTTGAAACTCTTGTTACAGGCTTAGAGTCATTACAGGGAGTAGACCTTCCAAGTTTCGCTAACATAACGGTTCTTGCAGACGGAGTTAACAGATTAGGTTATCAATCTGCGGTAACGGCTGCACAAATTCTTCCCCAGATTTCCGAAGGGCTGCATTCTTTTGATGGAGTTGTATTGCCAAATATTGAAGGAATGGATAGTTTTGTTCAGGGAATACGTTCTCTTGGCTCAAAAGCGGTTCAGAATGCCGCAAATGCTCTTCCTTTTGTTGCACAAGGACTTCAGCAATTAAGCACTATTGTTTTCCCTGATATGACTAATCTGACAACGTTTACGCAAGCATTGTCAGTATTTGGCAGAAAAACATCTGAACGTGCTATAGCAAATGTTCCAAAGCTCGCACAGTCGTTTAATCAATTATTCCAGTCATTATCCAAGGTTCCTACTATTTCTAGGAATACTATTGATGCGGCAAATGCGATGGCTAACTTGGCTAATAAAACCGGTAGTGTTACTTCAGCATTAAACAGGGCTACACCTAGTTTAAATGCCTGGGGTAAAAGTGCTAAAAATACTGCACAACATACATTTAGTTTAGCTTCTGCTATTGGAAAAGTATATGCAACTTATTGGATGTTGTTTAGAGCGTTTGGGCTTATTAGAAAGAGCATAGACATAGCTTCTGATCTTACCGAAGTCAGAAACGTCGTAATACATGCTTTCGATGACATGGCCTACAAAGCTAATGCTTTTTCTAAGACAGCCGGTGATCTCTTTGGTATGTCAAAACTCCAGTCACTTGATGCGGCTTCACGTTATCAAGCGATGGGAAAAACCATGGGCATTACTAATGACATGGTAATCAAAGCTAATGATAGGCTTCGTGATAGTTTATCTGATACTCTGTCTATTGATTATGTTAAAAAAGCCTATGGTGATCTTGGTGATACTGCCGCTGATATGTCGCTCAATCTGACAAAGTTAGCGGGTGACTTGGCATCACTCTATAACACTGATATAGAAGTTGCCGCAGAAAAGCTAAACTCAATTTTTACAGGAACTACAAAACCTTTAAGAGAGTTTGGTTTTGATCTCACACAGGCAAACCTTAAAGAGTGGGCTTTGACTAACGGTATTAATGCCAATATCAAAGAAATGACACAGGCTGAAAAGGCAGTTCTTCGCTATGAATATGTCATGGCGAATGCTGGATTTGTACTCGGTGACTTTGTAAGAACTGCCGATTCATGGCATAACGTAATCGTTAAGCTGAAGCTGGCTTTTAAAAACCTTGGCTCTGTTATCGGTCAAGGCTTTATTAATCTTTTGAAGCCCGCAATACAAAAGATAACAGCCTTTGTAAACACTTTGACAGGGCTTATTCAAAAGGCACTCAATGCTATTGGAAAACTACTCGGATGGCAAATTGAAATTGATCCTGTCGCTCCCATGGATTCAAGCCTTGGCGAAGGAGTAGATTCTGCTGAAGATATGGCTGATTCAATGGAAGATACTGAAGATGCGGCTGGTGGAACTGCAAAGAATATGAAGAAGTCTGCTGATGCCGCTAAGAAGATGAAAGATTATCTTCTCGGAATTGATGAATTAAATGTCTTTAGACCTGACGATGACAGCGATTCTGGCAGTAACAAAGGTGGCAAAGGCGGTTCTGGTAATACTGGTACGAGAGGCGGTGCTAATGGTGGTGCTAAAGGTGGTGATGTTGGCTTTCGCAAGTATGAAAGTGATATTTCATCTTGGTTCCAGTTAGGAGACAAAATTGGTGATGCCATTTCAGATGCACTGGAAAAGATTGATTGGAATAAGATTTATAAGAAAGCTGAACATTTTGGAACGGGACTTGCTTCATTTTTGAACGGCCTTATAACTCCTAGACTTTTTTATAATCTCGGAAAGACAATAGCTAATTCCCTTAATACTGCGCTTCATTTCCTTGATAGCTTTGGAAAACATTTTGATTGGAAAAATTTTGGCTCTTCAATAGCTGCTGGTATAAACGGATTCTTTGAAAACTTTGATTTTAAATTACTTGCAAGTACTTTAAATACCTGGGCTTTAGGACTTCTTGATACAATCATTGTTGCTTTGCAGAGAACAGACTGGGAAATGATTGGCACAAAGATAGGGGAATTTCTTGTTAACGTTAAATGGATGGAAATTGCCAAAAAGGTTGCAAAGGTCATCTGGCAAGCCCTAAACGCTGCATTTAAAGTTTATAAAGGAATGTTTAAAACAGCTCCGCTAGAGACTGCTATTTTGTCTTTAGTTGGTGCGTTTAAACTGATCTATACACTTAAAACGGCAACATGGTTTAAAAATTTATCAAAAGTAGTAGCAACATTTAATACTGAAATGACAAAGGGCAACGGTATTATAGCTGCTACAAATGCTGCATTCCCTGTTATGGGTTCTTCACTTTCAAGATTAGGTCAACTTTTCAAAATAGGTTCAACATCTGTGGGAGTGTTCTCGACAAGCATGAGTAATGGATTAGGTCTTATGACATCCATGCAAGCCGGATTTGGTACTTTAGTATCTGGCGTAAATGCATTCTCAGCTTCGTTATCACCACTCGCAAAGATTATAGGTGGTGCTTTTGGTGCTTTTGTTGAATTCTTCACTGTAAGCGATGGTGTAAAAAATCTTATTACGGGAATGCAAAACCTCGGAACATCTATAGGTGAGATTGCTATAGGCGTTGGTATTGCCAGCACAGCATTTTCTTTAGTTTTTGGTATTCCCGCTGGTCTAATTGTAACTGCTATCGTAGGTGTAGTTGCAGCAATCAAGGGAATTAACGATGCATTTAATGAAATTAAAGCAGATGATGTTGGAAACAAGATTAAAAATGCTCTAATTCAACCTGGCGGAGTTCCCCTTGAAGAGGTTATTGGCGAAACAATCACATCTCTTAGTGAAATGGGAAATGAGTTTGAACTTTTGGCCAATAAGTCTGAGAATCTTAATTCTGTTGATAGCAACATTAGGGATATTGAATCAGAAATTACATTACTTGAACGTCAACTTGCCACTGGTGTAATTACTCAGGAAGAGTATACAACACAAGTATCTGATGCTTATGCAAGAATGGCTACAGCAATCACCACTAAAATAGGTGATGCCGAAACCTACATCGCCGGTGCATTGGGAGAAGGAAGCCCTATAGCAGAAGCACTTGAGCAAGAAGGTATTAACGTTAAGAAGGTTACTGACGAAACCATTCTTAAAGGCGATGAATTATTAAAAAGAGCAGTAGACATCACAACTCAATTGGCATCACTTGACCCTAATAGCGAAGAATATAGAAATCTGAAAAAAGAACTTGAAAGTATTGCTATACAAGAAGATGAAACAGCCAAGGCTTCACAAGCTCTTGATACAAGCCTTCAAAAGTCTCTGAATTGGGAAAAGTTTATTGATGCTAAAACAGGAGAGTTAGAAGCCGATTCAATTAAGGGTATATTAGGTGAGGTTACTGCTAAAGCCGAAGATGTTAAAACAAGTGCAGAAACATCTATGAACGGTGTTGTAATCGCCATGAAAAATGCCGGAAACGAAGCGGGTGCTGACGAAGTACAAAATGCCATTCCAGGTGCATTGGATAGAATCAATGCCAATGTTGCAACTAAATGTACTGATATAGCTGATACCATGCAACGTGATGCAATCGACAAAATCACTAAGATCATGGATGATGCTGGAAAGACATGGGAAACCATGGATTATGGCGAAAAGGCTTTATATGACTTTAATAAAGCTGAGTACCAAAAACAGATGGTTGATGGCTACAAGACTAATGTTATTGACCCCTTATCTAAATCAATCGAAACCGAATATGGAGAATTAGGTATTGAAGGTGCTGGATGGGCTGAAGAAGCGTCAAAAGAAATTGTTAATGCCATGTTCTCTGATTCTGTTGTTGGTAATGAAGAAGGCCCTCAGACATATATAACTACTTTAAGTGATACCTGGAAAAATTCAATAGATCAAGCAAGTAATTTAACATATGATACAGCAGTAAAAGATGGTGAATATGTTGGTATGGGTATTGGCGATGGTATTGTTAAAGCTGATACAGATACACCCATTAGCGATTTCTTCAGAAATCTTTGGAACTCTTTTGCTAAAATATTCCAATCACATTCACCGGCAAAAGCCATGTATCCTATGGGCGAAAATATTATGTCGGGTATTATTGAAGGATTTAAACAAAAGTATTCTGACATAACAAAAACAATCAGTGATTGGTTTGAGAAGAATGTTAAGCCTTTGTTCACTATTGATAAGTGGAAAACTCTTGGTTCTAACATGGGAAATGCCATTATTACTAAGTGGAATGAATTCAAGACTCAATGGACTACTTCAATCAATAATTGGTGGAATCAGAACGTTAAGCCTTGGTTCACTTTGGAGAAATGGAAGGCTGAAGCTGACCACATCAGGGATGCAATCAAGAATAGATGGGATGCTACTGTTAGTCAGTGGATAACTGATATAGCTAATTGGTGGAATCAACATATAGTTTCTTGGTTTAAACTTGAAAAATGGAAAGCTGAAGCAGATCATATCCGCGATGCAGTCATCACTAAACTTGGTGACATGGTAACAGAATGGGCTACTAAGATTTCTAATTGGTGGGATAATCACGTTAAGCCTTGGTTTGAACTCAAGACTTGGCAAGACCTGGCAAACAACATCAAGAAAGCTATCTTAGGTGCTATCGATGATACTATTAAAGAATGGAGTACTAAGATTCAGAAACTTGTTGATAGTTTCGGAGATGTATTCAAGGAGTCTAAGTTTAAAGAAATTGGTAAAAAGGCTATTGATGCCGTTGTCGAAGGGTTCAAGTCACTTGATATTGCCAGTGCGTTGTCATCTTGGGCAAATGGTGTGAAGGATTGGCTTAAAAACCTCTTTACAATCAAGCCTACTGTAGAAACATCAGAGACACAGGCATCAACTAAGACTACTCAAACAACAACTACTAAGAAAAAGAGCAAGAAGGCATCAGGCGGTATATTTGATAGCGGTAGATGGCATAATGTACATGCTTATGGTACGGGTGGTATGCCGATGGAAGGACAGTTGTTCTGGGCAAGAGAAAAAGGCCCTGAATTAGTTGGTCAGATCGGCGGCAATACAGCAGTAATTAACAATGATCAGATTGTAGCATCGGTAGCCGCTGGCGTTCAGCAAGCCGTAACTGAAGCACTTGCTCCTTATCTTGCTGACATTAGTGAAAATACTAGAGAAACCGCTAACAAAGACTATACTGTTAGAATCGGTGACAGAGAAATTGCTGAAGCTAATAACAGAGGTCAAAGATCACTTGGAGCAGTCCTGTTTTCATAAAGGGCTGCTCCCTTTATGTGGGGTGAGATTATGGCATTTTTAGAATTAAATGGTACTCCGGTTCCTACTCCGTCGAGAGGGTTAGAGTTTGTATTGTCAACAGCGGTTAACAGTGGTAGAAATGCCGATAATGTTGTCATTGGTGAAAAGGTCGGAAGAGATACCCTTAAGTACAATAACCTTACATGGAAATGGCTATCTGCATCCGAATGGCATACCATTTGCAGCATACTTGATTCCTTCTTTGTAATGGCAAAAATGTGGCATCCAGCTAAGAAAAAATTTGTAACGATACAAATATATCCAGGTGACAGATCAGCACAACCTTATTGGTTAAATAGTAATGGAGAACCCACTGCATACACTGATTGCAAGGTTAACATCATCGATACTAATGTAACTGATATTGATTGAGGATATCTATATGGTTGAAACATCTAATGCTTATAAAGCTGAACAAAAGCAAGTATTAAGAGAAAAATCCTATGTATTTGTTGATATAGGTATCATCAATCTTGAAGCCAAAGAAAAAGCTACTATCGAAGGTACTTTTACTGACTATACCAACACTGAAGCCGTTCTGCGTGGCAGTAATAAAGATACTATGGGTCAGTACGCTACCTTGGAAGAGAATTTCACAAAGGTAAATAATACTAATGCTTTTCTTCCGAGAAGTAGTTCTATTTACAGTAAATCCCAGGGAATGATTACATCTGATTTTGTAGATGATGTAAGGATTACCTTTGGGAGTCTGGTAGATGTCGATATCAAGGGATTGACTATTGATTTCGGGGATGAATACCCTACACAGTTCACAGTCACAAATGGTACAGTTTCAAAAACATATACAAAAGATGATAATTCATTGTTTGTATGTGAAGATCAGTTTGATAACAGTACTTACCTTGATATAACTCCTTTTACTATGGTAGGCGGTCAGCAAAGATTCAGAATTAAATCTCTTGAGTTTGGTGTGGGTCTTTCGTTCAGTAATAATGATATCATGTCTACGCAGAGAAGGAATAACGTATCACACATATCAGAAGCATTACCACTCAAGGCATTTGATTTTACGATTAACAATCTATCAAGGAAATTTTCTCAGGATAATCCGTTGTCATTTGCTCATTATATCGAGGAAGGACAACCCGTACAGTATAGGTACGGCAGAGACATTGTAGATAGTAATGGCAATACCACCATGGAACTGATTGAAGGTGGTAAGACTTATATTAAAACGTGGTCTAGTACTGACTTGTCAGCAAAGTTTTCCACTGTTGGTCGACTAGACATGATGGATAATGAGTATTATCGCGGCACATATGATGATAATACTTTAAATCCGAGAACCGCTTATGATGTCGCAGAAGCAATCTTCGCAGATGCGGGTCTTACATCAGACGAGTATTGGATAGATGACTACCTTTCAATTTTTACCATGCATAATCCCGTCCCGATAACCACACATAAGGCAGCCTTGCAGATGATTGCCAATGCAAGTAAGGCTATCCTTTTTGAGGACAGAAGCGGAAGGATATGCTTAAAATCATCCATCGAACCTACGATTGGCGAAGAGGATATTGAAACAGAAGAACAACATCTTGTTTTTGTAGATGCATTCAGACGTAATAGAACAACTTACGACTGGGCCACTCTGGAAGAAGGATTCACAAGAGTAGATAATACCATGTATTTCAGGGCAAGGAGTAATCCGACTAAAAACCCTGGTATTCTGTCAGCTATAGGTATTTTACATTTCGCGGTAAATTTTGATATAGCCTGGCATCCAGCATATATACATATTGTTTTTTCAGAATTCACACCAGCGTCATTACTAATATCATTCACTAAAAATGGTGTAGCTGTTGCAAGTTATATATCATTTAACGTAAGACAGGAAATCTGGATTCAAAATCGTACTGCAATTGATTTTGATAAGGTTGAATGTTACGCGGTTTCACGGGCTACTGATTATGATCTTGTTACTGAAAACGATGATATTTTGGTAGACGAAAATGGGGATTCACTATATGCTGACATAGGCCAAACACAAAGAATCCACATAAAGAAATTCGAATTTACAAACGAGACAGGCTATAGTTTAACAAATCTGGATTTAGCACAAAAGCCTGTTGCTACATCGATAGAAAAGGTAAAGCAGCTTGAGGTTAATCATTATAACTACTCTTATGGCGATGAAAATAAGCAGCTTACATCCGTTGAAGTAAACTATGATGGTACTCCTACCAAGAATATCATCAAATTATCTAATCCGGCTGACAGATTCACTCTCCTTTGGGAAGATAACAATCTTCAGGAATGGAGCGAATCTACAACCTATACTAATGGACAGTATTGCAAATATAAGGGTGTTAAATATCAGTGCATTGTTGCGAGCAGCAAAGGGCAACGGCCTGATACAACTACTGCTTCATGGACTGCATTAACCCCTTCTGATGTATCCATAACGGACTATGGCAGTTACTTTGTGGAAGTAACCGTAACAGCTGCACCAACGGCTAAACTCCAAGTTTATGGCTATCCGATGAACGTAGCTTATCAGACTTTGGTGACTCCGCTCCATGATATTGGAAATGCCAAGAGATTAAATAATGTTCTTATCGAGAGCGAAAATCAGGCAGTGGATGTATCCGAGTGGATAGAAGAGTATCTTGAGGAAGATACTGAGTATACGATTCAGTATCGTGGTGAACCGGCAATTGATTGTGATGATCTTATTTATCTTCAGAGTCAGTTCGTAAAGAACAACCTTTGCCGAGTAGTAGAAGAAGCGATAAGTACTGCGGTCGGCATGAGTCTGACAAACAACATGAAGCTCAGAAGAGTTTCCTATACGATTTAACGAAAGGGGATGTCAAAACGGCATCCCCTTTTTTTTGTTGACAACTATAAGTAATTTACATATAGTGTATTAAGAGAAAGGGGGTATAAGTGCATAATATTAAAGAATTACGGCAGATAACGGGACTGTCTCAGTCAAGGTTTGCTGAGAAATACCATATGAGTAAATACACTTTACAGGAATGGGAACAAGGCCGAGTAAAAACACCGAGATGTGTCTTATATCTGCTAAACAGAATCATTAAGGAACTTGACTACAAAAAATAAGAGTAGGGTATCTTCCGCTAAAAAGATTTAGACCCTACTCCTATGGCAAACACTGGTGCCAGGAATATTATATCATCCTGGCTGTTTAAATGAAAGTGAGGATATAGTATGCCTAATCTATTAACACCTGATGTATTTATTATGGATGTCTTAAATAAGATGTCCGGTACTCTTTCCGATGAACAGCTTATCTTATTGAAGGATACTTTATATATCAATCTGCATGATGTTCAACTTATTAAAGCCACTTATGAGCTTGCAACGACAATAGAGAATAATGATGCAACTTTGATGGAATATTATGCTGTGTCTCTTAAGACTGCTAATAAGTCCGATAAAACAATCAAGCAATACACCCGCGCTGCATGGAATCTTAGGAAATTCGTTAATAAAAATTTCAAGGACATTACACACGTAGACATAAAGTATTATTTTGCTACGAAAAAGGCAACTTGGAGTGATGTATATGCTAATAATGAGTACAATTATATCAATCAGTTCTTCTCTTTCTTGCATAATGAAGATTTTATCGTGAAAAATCCCATGAGGAAGGTTGATCGCATTAAGGTTCACGAAAAGTTACGAAAACCTTATACTGTTACAGATTTGGAAAATATAAGGGCCGCGGCTAGTGATAATCTCAGAGATATCGCTTTGATAGAATTTTTCTTGTCAACCGCTCTTCGTGTTGAAAGTGTCGAAAGACTTAAATGGAAAAACTTGAACTTTAACAAGAGACAAGTTACTGCCAAGGTGAAGGGTGGTGACATCAAGGTATTCAGGTACAATGAAAAGACTGAATTTTATCTTATGAAATACTTTGATGCCAGAATGGAAAAAGAGCATCGTACAAAAGAAGAAATGATGGAACGACCTTTATTTGCAGTCCTCAAGAAAGATAAAATAACAAAAGATTTTGAAGGGATTTCATGCGAAGGGATGCGAAAAGCCCTTAAAAGGATGGAAAAGGTTGCACATGTTGATAACATATTCCCGCACAGGTTCAGGAAAACCTTTGCCTGTAATGCGATTGCTCACGGTATGCCGATGGAAGAGGTGAAAGAACACTTAGGTCATAGAAATATTCAGACTACATTCCGGTATGCAGATATTACAGATATTATGCTTGAAAAATCATATAGACAATATTGTGAATAAGAGTAGCTTAGGCTACTCTTTTTTGTCCTCAAAATGTCACTATTCGGTCATTTCGACCATTCTACGATTCAATCATAATTAAGGCATAGAGGTTAACACTATGGCTTATATCTACTTTTGTAACAATCCTAGAAATCGCTGCACGATTGGTGATTGTGTAATAAGAGCATTATCCGTGGCTTTAGACAAGCCGTGGGATGAAATCTATATTGATTTGGTTACTGAAGGATATTACATAAAGGACCTTCCTTCGGCCAATGCAGTATGGGGGAGCTACTTATATTCTAAAGGCTTTACGAAGAAGTCAATTCCTAACAGATATTCCTATACAGTAGAGGAATTTTGTATAGATCATCCACAAGGAACTTATGTTGTCGGGACCGGAACACATGCTGTCGCTGTTGTTTCCGGGGACATTTACGACACTTGGAACAGTAGCGAGGAAGATGTTTCTTTTTACTGGGAAAGAGAGGATTACTAAATGTATCAATATCCACAATATCAAACGTATCCGCAATATCAGCCTTATCAACAGCCGCCAATGCAACAGAATATTCAACAGCCTATACAAACGATACAGCCCCAACAGATATTAGCCTGGGTCCAGAGTGAAGAAGAAGCTGTTAAATATCCTCTATCTGCCGGACAGAGCATATTTCTTATGAATCAGAATGACAGTTATCTTTACATGAAATCTGTAGATCAACTTGGAAAGACTACATTTATGAAAAAGCGACTTGTTGATGAAGATAATTCAGATAACAAGATTGATATGTCGGAATTTATCAGAAGAGAAGAGATAGACGAACTGATTGATAACAAGATTCAAAAAGAGGTAGAAAAGCGTGTATCTCAGATATCTTTTAAACCAACGAGACAAAAAAAGGTAGTTGATGACGAGGACTAATATATGAATCCATTTTTCAGCATGATGCAAAGAAATCCAATGATCAATGTATTACAACAAGTCCAACAAATCAGGCAAAACCCTAATCAGCTTGCAAGTCTGCTTCAGCAACGAGGACTAATTAATCCTCAACAAGCTCAGGAAATAAAAAAAATGGGAAGCAATTACGGGCAGATAGGGCAGTACTTAATGAACAATGGAACTATGCCTAATAGTATTCCCCCAAATACTATAGAACAAGCGCAGAGTATAGCTAATCAAAAATGAAAAGAGTATGGCTATAATCTGCGCACATACTCTTCCCATGAAACCGCTTATACGATTTCTTGACCAATTTCATTATAAGCCTTTCATGGGAAGTCAACAAGATTCATATTGCGCAAATGAATATATAACCATGAAAGGAGAAAATTGAATATGACAGATAATGGAGTTTCAACCTTCATGCCTGTAGCTCCTACTTACGGCAACGGCTTTGGCGGTGGCTTTAATGATGATTTATGGCTTATCATCATTCTGCTTTTTGCTTTTGGCGGCGGCTGGGGTAATGGCTTCGGCGGCTTTGGTGGAATGGGCGGATTTGCGGCGGATGGCGCAGCACTCTATCCTTGGATGAACCAAAGTCAACAGATCAACGACGGATTTAGAGATCAGATGCTTAATACTACTGTTAATGGTATCCAGAATGCTATTACAAGTGGTTTTGGCGATGTTCAACTTGGAATTGCCGGCATCAATCAGAATATCTGTCAGAGTAGTAGCGGAATTACTCAGGCAGTTGCTAACGGCTTTGCTCAGGCCGAGATCGCTAACAACGCTAGACAGATTGCAGACATGCAACAGAATTTCGCTAATCAGACAGCCGTTACAAGTGGCATGAATACAATTGCTTCTAATTTGCAGAATTGCTGCTGCGAGAATAGAGCGGGTATTGCTGACCTTAAGTACACGGTTGCGACAGAAAATTGTGCAGATCGTCAGGCTGTTTCCGATGGAATCAGAGATATCCTTACCGCTACACAACAGCAGACAACCGCTATATTAAATCAGCTTTGTGCTGATAAGTTGGAAGCAAAGAACGATGTTATCAATCAGCTTCGTTCAGAACTTCTCTATGCTCGCGGACAGGCTTCACAGGATGTTCAGACAGCAGCTATCCAGGCTGGCCAGAGAGGACTTGCTAATGAGATTGAGCAGTATGTAGCTCCCAAGGCAGTTCCCGCTTATATTGTTCAGAACCCTAATTGCTGCGCAGCTCAGACCTATGGATGTGGTTGCGGTGCATACTAAGGGGGTGTGACTATGGCAGAATATATCGCTATTCAGGAACAGGAAGTCGATGCTGGACAGAACGTTCTATTAAATGATTCTATCCCTTGCACTAAAGGATATGTTATTCATCGTAACGGCACAGGGATTCTTACTCTGCGTGGTATAGTCAATAACCCTTGCGCTAAGTTTGCAAGATATCAGGTTACTTTCAACGGTAACATCGCCATTCCTACTGGCGGAACGGTTGACCCGATTTCACTTTCCTTGGCTATCGGTGGTGAACCGATTAGATCAAGTCTTGCGATTTCGACACCAGCCGCAGTCGAAGAATATAACAATGTAACATCGACTGCCTTTATAACCGTACCTAGTGGGTGCTGCTTCACAATTGCAGTAGAGAATACTTCTGGCGATACAATCTTAGTGCAGAACGCAAACTTGGTAATTGAACGTACAGCATAAAGAAAGGAGCATTATGGAAAGAGTATATGAAGATATCGAAAAAATGCTCTGTAAGGAACTTGAAGAAATCGGCAGAAAAGGCGAGCTGACATCTAACAATCTGGATGTAATGTATAAGGCTGCTGATATCATTAAGGATATGCACACAATTGATGCTATGCAGCATAGTGGATATTCTAATGACTACTCTAATGATTATTCCGGAAGGTATATGCGTCCTATGTATGCTTATGATGATGGTCAATCATACGATAATCGTGGTCGCGGCAAATATGCTGATCGTGATTCAATGGGTAGATATTCCAGCGAAGGATATTCCAGAGACGAGTCAGACCTTCAGGCTATGATGAACAGGGCTACTGACCCTCATGAGAAGGAAGTACTTAGAAAAGCACTTGATTCCATGAGAAGATGACAAAAAGTGGGCGGTATAGTATTTATATCGCCCACTCATATTGTGTGAATATCGTTGCAGAAAATACCAATTTTATGATATTTAATCCATTACATGAATTCTTCCAATATTTCTTCAGCAGTCATTTCATCATGAAGCATTACAAAAGCTGCAAGAATCTTATTTGCGGTTGGTTTATCAACTTCAGCTTCTTTCAATGCTTTCATTAAATATGCTCTTGATATATCATTAAAACTTGCTGAATTATATAATTCACATGCCTGTTCTATAGTTATAAATAACATAGGTATACTCCTTTAATTTTCAAATAATGCTTCCTCAAATTCATCATAATTATTAGTATTTAGATATTTGAAATCGGCATATTTCATGGCTTTTGTTGCAGGTGAATAATCATCCTTTATAGCTGATATCATCCAGCCAACGAAATTATCAACATTCTGAGCCTTGGATAATTCATATTTTTCTTTAATAATTTCCATATCATAATTGGCAGCTTCAGCTATTGATCTTAACTCTTTAGGCTTAAGTTTTTGCTGAATAGTGTCGCTTAGATTATCTAAAAATTCTTCTTTTTCTTCGGTTAATAATTCTAATCTTGGTTCTTCTATAACGTCAGATTGATTTTGCTTTTTGTGTATATAAAATCTAATTCCTGTAGTTTTTCCGCCTTTCCCTTTTTTAAGCTGTTCATATTCAAAATATATCGATGTCTTTTTAGCAAGTTCTGCTTGGGGTTTGTCTAATGTATTTCTCTTGAAATTATCAAATCTTTTAAATTTAACGTGTTCTTCTTTTAATTCATCAGGAAGTTTTTCCGCTAATTTCTCAATCTCTAAATAATTCGGAGAGCTTTTCATTAATGCATTAGTGATTTCAGTACTTGTAGACGCATCAATAACACCAAATCTAAGTTTTAAATCTGTTATATCTATATCTAATATATGGACCGCATTCGGTTTCCATGTTCCATTTTTTTTAGTTAAATATTCTTGTTTATCATATTCCGATTTTAAGATTTCATAGAGTCTATATGAATAAATACTCTTGAGTGGTATTGTTTCACTGAGCAGAAAAATAGTATAATTTGCTTTCATTTCTCTGATCTGGTTATTCAGCTTATTATTGAATCGTATCTCAAGTATACCATCTACAAAAGTGCAGTCGGTTATAACGTTAATCGCTTCTACCCTTTGATTTACATCATCAAATAAAATAATTCTCCAATCAAGAATAGATGGGTTATTTTTGCCCGGATATACTAATGCCTTTATTTTGTTATAAAAGGACCCGCTGTTGGTTCCAAAAATCTTTTTCAAATCAGTACCACGCAAAGTAGCTGTTAATATACCTGTCTTTTTATCCTCTTTTGCTTGCTGTATCCCGATTGCAAATAATTTATGAGCTAATAAATTAGCTTTTCCCTTGGAATTAATAAGAGCATTTGATTTCTGATAATGCATCCCAGAAAGAACACTGAGATCATATTTATCTTTTTTCCCCATAAAACCCCCTTTTGATATAAAGATTATAAGTTTGTAAGAAAAAGTTGTCAACCTAATATAAAGTAATCTTATACCTTTTTATAAGTGACTGCGTACCTTTTTTGTAGTGAAGTTTTAAACTTCACTACAATTTGGGTATGGAAGATATTTTATAAATAAACTTCACTACAATTTGGGTACGATAATGCTACAAATGGGCATAATATTTTAAACTTCACTATGTTTAGGGTATAAAATTATTCAAAAATAGTTGATAACCATGCGGTTTAACACTAAATCTAGTGTTCAGCCTACTATACATACCTAATTTGTAGTGAAGTTAAATTTATATATTCCATTTTGTAGTGAAGTTGAACCGAAATTGTAGTGAAGTTAAACCCAAATCGTAGTGAAGTTAAAAAGAAAAATATAAGCCAAATCGTAGTGAAGTTGAACCGAAATCGTAGTGAAGTTGAACCGAAATCGTAGTGAACTTAAACCCAATTCGTAGTGAAGCAAAACGCAGAATCCGCATGAATACTGGGGTTGCGCTTTTTTAATTAATAAAAGAAGTATTGTTGTTATTAATAAAATAAACAACAACACCGTCGCGTCTACAAAAAAAGTAGTGAAAAAACGCGATACCTAAACTGATATCGCGTTGTGATCATTATTTAGCTCACTTACAATGTGGCAGCAAGTGAAGGATGTCTTTATTTTCTGCCCTGTCTTTCTCGATAAGATAGTTCAAATAGTCCTGAATCTGAGTACTCTTGTAAAATGTGATATCTTTAAGATACCAATAATTTCGCTCAGTAAGATTATAATACCCTTTTTTTACGTATTCTGGGCTGTTTAAGGACGTTGTTTTCAATTCAGGTACAGAAACATTAGTAACGGGTTCTAAATTGATTATAGGGGCTTCTACGGTTTTATTTTCCATATCTGGTTTTGCCACTGCTTCTTTAGCCTTCTTTTCCTCAAGATGTTCTTCTCTGCTCTTAGGTATCTCATTTCCTTTTCCCATAGCTTCTTTTAAGTTTTTTCTGGCCATCTTTAATCTCCCTTCGTTAAATCTCTACTCCATGATCTGCAAGAAACTCTTCGACAAAATCATAGTAGTCAAGTCCGGCAGTAGAACTGGGTGCATATGTTACTAATGATTCATCAACTGATACAGCTTCCTTGGCTTTTGTAGTCTCTCGGATAAAGGTATTAAATATCTTGGTGCCTATCTCTTCTGCTCTATCCTCTAAAAGCTCTCGGCCAGCTTTATCATTATTTTGATTATCATGATATTTAGTGAGAAGTAGTCCTGATATCTTTAAATCCCTATTCTGTCTTTTCTGAATATCTCTTACAGCCATCACAAGGTCTGTAAGCCCACCGATACAATATTTGGATGCTTCTACCGGAATAAGCACTTCATCGGATGCGATAAGGCAGTTATCAAGCATTTTGTTAATTGCCGGTGCGGTATCAATGAGAATATATTCGTATTCATCAAGTGACTTGCTATCCTCTATTGCATCCAGGAGCTTAAAGTTACCATTACTATCCCTTGATAAAATTGATTCTGCGTGTTTAAGCTGCTTATCTGAAGCTACGATATCCCCGATTTCGGTATGCTGGATAACCTGATCTAAGGGCATCTTGTTATCATCATCAACTAACATAGCATCATAAAGTGTAGGAACATCTTCCATTTCTGCCTGATATGTTGTAGTTGTGTTGGCCTGTCGGTCCGTATCGATAACTAATGTTTTATGGCCCATCTTATTAAGAACCGCAGCCATGTTAATTACAGTAGTGGTTTTTCCAATACCACCTTTTTCGTTTGTCACAGTGATGATTTTTGGTTTTGCCATAGTGATTCTCCCTTACTACATTGAATATGATAACTATAAATAATATAAAGTGTGTATCCGCCATGTATAATACACTACACACAATATTTATATTTGATATGTTCAGTATACTACACTATTTTACTACAATAGTCAATACATAAATTGCAGTAAATATAGGCAATTAAAGTATACTCAATATAGTAGATATACTTCTAGATACACTACGTATATCAGACATAATAAATACAAGAGGTACATATAGAATATTAAAGCAGATTGGAATACTAAACATAATAGACATAATAAAAATAGTAAATACAATAGACGTACATCTACTAATAAACACAATAAATAAAAATATGTGTAATCTATGAAATTCAATATCAAGGTTTATTGGGTTTATCTCAGTGGCATCAGGTATCTTGAATTAGCCTATGATTATTACTATATGTATACAATTAAATACATTCTATACATTAAACATGGTAAATACACCAAGTATAAGTATACCATTCAGTAAATCTATAATACTAATTGCAATAAACATAGTAATTGTAATAGATATACGTATACCAATAGACATAGTAAATAAAGGTATATATGGTTTACGAGGTTTATTGTCAAGGTTTGTTAGGTTTATGAGGTTTATTTTTTAGGATATTTAAGTTTCTATGTGTTTGATAATAAACTTTAGTGTGTTTGTCCATTATAAATAATTTAACTTTCAGTGTGTTTAGTGGTATAATATAACTATCACAACAAAGGAGTAAAACTGAGTAATGAGTGATAAGTTATACAACATTGAACCACATGAGTTTAAGGTTCTGGAACGTAACGAGGTAGGAAGTAGCATTACCTATCAGTTAGAACCAATCAACCGCCCTCTTTACTGTCCTAAATGTCATGGTAGCAACTTCATTCAGCATGGTATAAATCAACGCAAAGCCAGAGATTTGAACGAGTATGGCAAGATGGTTGGATTGGTAGTTAATGGACACCGATACCGATGTAAAGACTGTGGTAAGTCTTGGGTAGACCAATACGAATCCATTGAACCAGATGCCAAGATGACTAACAGGATGCGTGATTATATCCGAGAACAAGCTTTAAAAGTACCATTTAGCCACATAAAACGTGAGTTAGATGTATCTGTTCCCACTGTTGAAAAGATATTCAATAACTACGTTGATATCATGGAAGATAAACGAGTTATTGTAGCTCCTAAAATCCTTGGAATGGAT
>JAEEGL015281760.1_pt1 | contig 30819 bp, 19 predicted proteins | sample 9134231 | NCBI WGS metagenome assembly JAEEGL01 (sample SAMN16246548, study PRJNA631951) | gut metagenome | biome: gut microbiome; feature: rumen; material: fiber-attached | host: Bos | place: Iran: Karaj | collected 2018-10 | reverse complement strand
TACTTAAGAATTAAAAAAACCAGAAATAAAATAATGAGAGAAAAAATAGAAAAAAATAAAAAAATAAAAATTTAAAAAGATATTATTAAAGAAGATGAAGAAATGAGGAAAAAGAATGAAATGATATTTTTAATACAAATAAATTCAGCCATTATAATAATTGTTTAAGATTAATTAAAAATTATTTTAATATATGTAAAAAAAAGGATGACAACAACATAACAAACACAAATGCAATTAATGATGTCATTAATGATGAATTAAGGATAATCCAAATTAAGAAGATGGCATTGATATTAATAAAAAAATAAAGTGTTAAAGAGGATTATGGAATAAAAGAAGAAGAAAATGATGAAAGTAATATATAGAATATTAATAATTCTAAAGATGAAGGTATTATAAAAATAAATGACTTAATTGTAAACAATAAAGATGTTTTCAATATGATATTTAATTCATTAAATAAAATAAAAAATCAAAAAGGAATCCAAATTGATTCTATTCAAGATTCTGAAGACAATAAATCATTCATTTGGACAAAAATGAATTATAAGAAAAATTAGAGTATTTAAGGATATATTTGATAAAAATTATGCTTTCAAAATAAAAAATACAGGAAGCTTTGATGAAGAAAATATTTTATTTTATGAATTTTTTTGTTCTTTTTAAATGAAATTATTTCTTTTGTATAATTATTATTTTTTGCTTTTTATTCTGTAAAATTTTTTTTAAAATAAATAAATGATAGTGATAAAAAAATTTTGTTTAATGGGAATTGGCCGAATCCCCAAAATAATTATTAATTAATAAAATTAAAAATTTGTATCATTGTTTGGTTTTTCAATACTTTTTTCTTTTTCACCTGAAATAAATTGTGTAATTTTATTTATTTTTGTTTAAATTTTTTAACAAGAATTATTTTTTTTCTTAATTAATAATTAGTAATTATTTATAATTATTTAACATCCACGTAATCTTAAGACAAGATGAATAGTTGAATCTTTTTTAATATTATAATCAATTAATGTTCTATCATCTTCAAGTTGTTTTCCAGCACAAATCATTCTTTGTTGATCAGGAGGAATTCCTTCTTTTTCTTGAACAAGATATTTTAAGTTTTCTATAGTTGCAGATCTACTAGCATAAATAGTAATAGTTTTTCCAGTTAGAGTTTTTACAAATAATTGTATATTTCCATTTCCAGAATCTAAAGACTTTTCATCATTATTTGTATTTTTATTTTCTTTTTTTTCTTTTTGTGGTTTGGTGAAAATAATTCTTGATAAATTTGAAAGTAAAGAAATATCATCTAATTTCACTGAAGAAAGATTTATTATAACAGATTCTCTTATCATTAAAACTATATCTTTAAAATTAATAAATTCAGGAGTTAATTTGGCAACTAGAATTAAATGTTCTTCGCTGAAATTTTCAATATAATAATTAAACATTAATTCTATAAATTGAATTTTTATTCCTTGAATATATTGAGCTGATGAAGCAAGTAATTTAATAAAAGAAGATGTCGCTAAATTTTCTTCTTTATAACTTTTAGCAATTAAGGCAAAATTTTCATCAGAGCATATATTTATATAACGATTGAATCTATCGTAATTTTCAGTTTTTATAATAATATCAGTTTTTAAAAGAGTTTTTTGGATATATTTGCATATAGTATGGATATTAAGAAGTTCATCTGATTTATTGGAATTAATTAATTCATTTTGCTCTTCGAATATATTACATATTTTTGTACTAATTCTCTCCGCAACAACTGTATAAAATTCAGTCGCATTTTCTGCCCATTTAAAGTCCTCTTCTCCATTAAAATCAGATTTTTTTTTTTGTACACTTGCATTAAAATCATTTGTAACTCTACAGAATAAATCAAGATATAAATCTATTATATCTTTATATTTATTATTATTTGGCTCTAAAACAAAATCAGTGGTAAATTTAATAAATGTAAAATGATTATTTTTATTATCATAATTTTTTATTAAATTAGAAATAAAAGGTGCAATTTTTTCGGTGATATTATTATTTGAAAGAGAAACTGATGATAATATTTTTACTGCTAACTCTGATATATGTGCTTTATCGGACATTAAACCTGGGCATATTATATCTATTATTATTCCTTCAAAAATATGTTGCCATTCATCCTTTCTTGGAAATTGTAATTTACCAAAAGGCATTTTAATGAAATCATCCACGGAATCATTTGAATTAAAGAAAAGTGTAGAATCATTTATTGCTTCCATAGCAGTTTTATAATCAATTAATTGAGATATAAAAGGCAATAAAATTTCTACATTTTTTAAATAAATATTTTTTAATGCTTCATATAAAATGTCAATATTTGTTGGTTTTATATGATAAAATTCTTGACATTTCATTTGATAACCAATTGATGCTATTATTTGTCTAGAAGTATCTATATCTAACTTTTGTTGAGATAAAGATAATATAAAAGAAGCATCTTCTTTTTCTATTGGAATTTTTGATAAAAGCAATTTTCCAAAGGATGATTTAATATTATGATTAATTGAATCTTGATTTAATATAGTTTCTTTCAAAAATAATTTTGCTTTTTCATTATTTGGTATTTCAATTTGACTATTTTTAGAAGGTTTTATAGAAAAAGCATATGATGATAAAACATTTATTAACATTTGAATATCTTCCTTTGATGAATAATCTACACTATTCAAAATTAATTCTAAAAGTTTGAACATTGTTTGTAATAATACACCTGATTTATCTTTTTTTTCTATTTTTTCTTTTGTCCATGAGCATATTTCATTTATTTGTGGAATTATTTGTTTTATATTAATTTTACTAACATTTTTTTTTATTAATTTATCTAAATTCTCACACATATTACTTATTGAATCTTCTTCCATAAGAACAACAGATATAACTGATGTAATTTTATCTATATATTTCATATCTGAATCATAATAACTAATTATGGAACAAATTGATGAAAGACTGTCTTTGTTTTTGTTTAAAAGCTTAGGATTAAATTCTGCAGAAAAAAATTTATCAAAAATTTTTGAATAAAATTCTTCTTCAAAATTGTAATAATTTTTTTCTTCATAAATATCTATATTTAATGATTCACAATTTTTAATATTTAAACCTTTTAATTGATTTATTTCTTTAATTATCTTATTTATTATATTTCTATTATTATTATATTTATTTACTAATTCTTTTAATTCTCTTTTATTTTTAATTATTTCTAATTCTCTTATAGACTTTATTTTATCAGTTATTTTTGACCCAAAAGAAACATTCAATTTAATTTTATAATCTTTAATTAATTGAAATTTGTCTTCAAAATTAAATTGTAGAATAGTATATGCATTTATTAAATTTTCTTCAGTATTACATAAATATTGCAATCTTTTATCTAAATTACCTATAATATTTGAAATTGAAGAAGAAGCATAAATAGTAAATGCCCTGTGAAGTCTTGGACTTAACATTGTTATATCCCCAGGATACAATTCAAATTCAATTTCAATACATCTTTTTACTTCATCCAATTTTTCCAATAAAAATTGATGTAATTGTTCCATGAATGTATAAAATTTATCTTCTTCCTTTTTATCACTGAAATTTTTTATATTCTTAATAAAAAAATTAATCGCAATTGGTAAAGTCCTTCCAAAAGAGAGAGTAGGTATTTTCATTATTTCTTCAGAGTTTTCAAAGGCCTCAGGAAGAATGACAATATCTTTAGGAAAGGCATTGCATGGAATTATATGTGGATAATATTTGAAATATGTTTGATCTTTAATATTTTTATACTGTTTAGCCAAGTTTTGATAATCACTTGTGCATAATTCCTTTATTGATATATGGTCAAGGCAATTTATATTATAATCTAATTCATTAAAGGAATAATTATAACAAATATCAAGAACATTTGTGATAAAATTATCCATTTCCACAGTATCTAAATTTTTTAGTTTATCAAAGTCAGAATAACAATGATTAATGAGAGAAAGTAAAACTTTAAAAGGTAAATTTACTGAATTACTTTGAATTATTTGTGCTACTTCTTTAATTAAAGAACAAATTTCTTCGATATATTTTTTATCTTTTAAAGTACCAACAATAAAAGCTAAAGGAGAAGAAAATGATTGAGATAAAGATTCTAATCTGTATTTTTCATTTGCTTTAACACATTTTATCATAAGAAATGAATTATATCTTTTATTAGCATTATAAGCATCATCTAAATATTCCTTTTCTCCTTGAATAACATTTCTTTGAAGGAAATTTATAAATTTTTTATATGTATTGAATCCATCAGAGTAAACTTGGGATGATTGGCTTTCCCAAAATTTTGATTCATAAAGGTCTAATTCAAAAGCTGATATTCTACCCTTAATAATATTATCTTTAGATATTTGAAATTCAGCATTGTCAATAAAGCCAAGTTTATCACATTTATATTTAGGAAGATATTTTGGAATATTTTTTAAATCACTTGTTCTAATAATAATTTTAAGTTTTTCTGTAGAAATAAAATTATTTGTCCATTGAGCATATTTACTTTTATCCAAAGGATCAAAAATGCATTCATGAATAAGAAGCTCTCTTATATCATTATCTAAAAATGTAAAAACAGACCTAAATAGACTTTGTCCTTTGTCAGCATTATCATAAGTAGAAACTAAAATAGTCATAATATATATCATTATAGAAGAATATTTTCCTGAATCATTTGCTGATATTTCATCTTTTTTAGCGTAGATTTCTTTAATTGTAGAAATAATAATATCCATTGAATCGTCATAATTTAAGAAAACTGTTGAAAATTTATATTGTTTTTCATAATTCATATTCATAGCTATTTCAGAGAAATTATCTGATTTTTCTTTGGATATCATTTCTTTAATAATGTATTCTTTTAAATATTTAACAATATAATTCCAAGCATTTTTTAATGGGTGATTTTCAATTTTAGAAAAACTTTTTAAAATAAGAATATTTTTTTGAGTTTCATTATCTTTATTAATTAGCATATTTTCAGCCACTTGTTTAAGAGTTTTTTGGCAATTTTCTTTCATATTTATTTCATCAAGTACAGTTGGGACGAAATATTTTTCAAATGCTACTTTGTCATCTAAATTTCTTATAAAAGAGCATTGAGAATTTTTTCCTTCTATGAAAATTGAATACATTGAATTAGGAAAAACTTTTGGATAATCTAATTTTAAAGCTTCTTCTGCAATTAAAGATTTATCAATGACATTATCAATAATCATAGAAACTCTTTCAAGTATAGGTAAAGCAGAAACATTATCAAGATTTGAAATATAAGTGCACATTTCTCCTATAGTTTCTTTTATTAAATTTAAAATATCTTTTCTTTTATCATAGGCTGAACATATTTCTTTTATAATATCTTTTATATTTAATAGATTTTGTTTTGAACGTAAATTTTTCAAAGGAATATTTTTATAATTAGATGAATTATTTTGAATGAACATAATATAAAAATATACATTAAAATATTCTATCGATTTCTCTGGAACAATATTTTCCAAAATTATCTTGAGATATTTAATATCAAATAAAGGTAAAAGACTAATTTCATTTTTCATTTCATTTTCAGAAAGTTGTTTAGCTATTTCTCCATAGGATTCTTTGTAGTTGACTAACAACAATGGAGTTAGTTTGGAAGAGAAATTAATGAGTAATGAAGGAATGTATTTGTCTGGGATTTTTTGTATTAAGTAAGAATGATTTAATTTATGGGCTTTTGTTTCTAACCATGATGAGAATAAGTTTTGAGTCTTTTTATTTAAAGCAAATTCAATAAGTTCTTCCCATTTTTCTTCTTTGATCAGACTTTCTAAAATTTTAGTACTTTTCATTATATAAAAGATTAAAGAATTGTTTATTCATATCGGTTTGGAGAAACTTTTGCAAAACGATTAATAATTTAAAAATAAATTAAAAAAAGAATAAATGAAATATAAATAAATAAATCTAGAACTTCAAAAAAATTTAAAAAAAATAATGAAATAGATAATATTTTTGAACTTCTTTTATCAATACGAGGATATAAACCAGGAAAGACAGTAGATTCAAAAAAAGGAGAAATATAATTTTTAATCGATCAATCTCTCCCCCTATTTCAAAGAGGTAAAAATGTTAAAAGAACTAGAAGTATCTCTTCATATATGATGATATTCAATTCTATGACCTTCTTAGGATTTTTGAATATTGGGGATTCCAAGGAGAATATAATTACTTTTTCTTAGGAGATTATTGATAGACGTAAATAATCTATTGAATCTATTTGTCTTTTATTACATATAAATTATTTTCCAAATAAAGTATATTTAATTAGAGGTAATCATTAGTCTAGTATAACTAATAGAATTTATGGTTTTTATGATGAATTTAAAAGAAGATATAATGTTAGATTATGGAGGAATTTTACTGAATTATTTAATTTTTTACTAGTTGCTGCTTTAATCAATGAAAAAATGTTTATGGTTGATTAAGGCCTGATTTAATAAATTTTTCATCTATTAATGAAATTTCTCGTCCTACTGATATTCCTGATTCAGGTTTAATATGCGATTTACTTTGGAGTGACCCTGAAAAAGATGTTTTGGAATTTGATGAAAATGATAGAGGAGTTTCTGTTTTTTGGAGAACAAATTGTTCAGGAATTTAATAGAAAAAATGATTTAGATCTAATTATTAGAGCTCATCAGGTGGATAGTTATGAATTTTTTACTCAAAGACAATTAATTACTGTTTTTTATACTCATAATTATTATGGAGAATTTCAGAATTGAGTTGAAATTATGATTATTGATGATATTGTAACTTGTTCATTTAAAGTTCTGAGAGCTGTTGAAAATTTTAAAAAATAAAGTTTTTTATATTATTGATTTTTGTTTGTTTAAAATTTTTTTTTATATGGGTAAAAAAGTTTACTTTGGTTTATTGTTTTTAAAATTGATTATTAATATTATATTAAAAATGTTATAAAGGAAATAATTATTTTGAATAAAAAATCAAATTAAATATTTTATTTGTTAAATAAACAATTATTTATTTTAAATAAAAAATTTATTATAGTAATCGAGTAATTAAATTCATTAAATTATGACTTAAATCACTTAAATAAGTTGCCATTTGATTAAAAGTTACAGTTCCAGATTTATTTTTATCAATATCATTATAAATTTTTAAACCAAAATCTTCTTTTTTAATTGTTTTATATTTAAAATCTTTATTATTTCTCAAAGCATCATGAATATCTGATAATAATTCAATACATTCTTCTTTCTTAATAACACCTTTATTTTCAGGGTCATATTTTAAAAATAATTTTTTAAATTTACTTAAATATCTACATCTATCATCTATATGTATTCCTAAAATTATATTATGAAGATTATTAAATGTAATATTATTTCCTGTTTTTAATTTTTCTTCCTTTAATCTTTTATTAAAAGATTCTTTATCTTTTTTATTGTTTAAATACAATGAATCTACAATCTGATTTATTAAATTTTCATTTATTTCTTTATTTTTTGTAATTTTTCCTAAATTTTTTTTCAATTGATTATTAATTTCTATTGAGCCTTCATCAATTTCATTTCTCATTATTTTAGTAAATAAACAAACTTCACTATTTTCACCACTATATTTTTCTAAAGATTCAATAATATTCATTGCTTTTTCTATTACTATTTGTTTAACTCCAAATTTATTATTTAAATATCTATATAAATGTTGTTCCATAGTTTCATTAGGTAATAAACTATTTTTACTTTCTTGATTTTTTTTACTTTTATAAATTTCATTAATTGTTTCTAATAAAGTTTGAAGGGATAAAGCTTTATTTTGTACATTACCAATTTTAGCTTTTGAAGTATTTAATGATTCAAATGATGAAATTCCTTTATATAAATTTGGAGTAGTTTTAAAATGTATAGGAGAACCTCCTCTTATTAAATTATCTGTATGTTGTAATAGTTTTTTCATCATTACTTGATTTTGCTCTTTTACATTATTCATTCCTTCATATAATATTGTATTTTCATCTTTTAATCTTTTATTTTCACTTGATATGAAATTAATACTATGTTGTTTTTTATTTATTTCTTCGTTTAAACCTCCAATAAAGTTATTTTGGTTTTCAGTTTGTTTCATCATAACATTATTATATATTTGATTAGCAGAATTTGAAATATTAAAAAGCATTTTATGATTATAATCTATATTATATTGAATATCTTCTATAACTGTTCTTAAATTGTCTTTTTGAGTTTCTGATAAATTATTTTCTAAACAAATATCAAATAAAACCCTTAATAAAAAATCAAAAACTTTATATTTAGAATTGAAAAGTTCTATTAAATATCCATAAGTACCTTCATTTGCTTCATTTATTGAATTGACACAATTATTAATTAATGAAGTTAAACTATCATTAAAATTATTTAAAAAAACAATATCATGATCAATGAAAGTAATAATCACTTGTATATATTTCCCAATATTTACTATTTCATCCTTAAAATCAGAACGAAAATCTTCAAGTGAAACACTCACACCATTTAATTGTTGTAATAAAGGAAGAGAATATAATATTACTTTTCCCTCTTCTTCACAAGATATATTTATACTTAAAGATATTAATTTTTTAAAATATTGTAATTGATGAGCTACTTCAAAAAAATCATCGCTTAATTGAACATTTGTAATATCTAAATTTTCTAAATTAACGAAATTTTCAATTAAATTTTTAGGAGGTAATTTAGTAATTCCTGTATTACTTAATATAAGAGTTTTAATATTTGAAACATCTGATTTTTGGATTAAATTAATAAATGATTCATTATTGACTTGAGGATTATTATTTAAGTCTAATATTTCTTTATTTTTAGGTTTCATTTTTTTATTTAAATTAAAAGATAAAAATATATGTATTAAAAATATAAACATATGATATTAATTAAGAAAAAAGAAAATATACCTTTTTATCAAATCTGTTGTTAAAAGAAATTCTTTTAAATAAATTATTAATGGAAGTATTGATTTAATCAATTCTTTTAAAATTATAAAAGATATTTAAACTTTATTTATTAGAAGATTAATAAATATTTAATTTATTTAGGAAAACTTTTAATTTTTACTGATGCATTTATCACCGCATTTTTTAAATTATTATCTAAAAATGAAACAAATCCATTAATATAAACAATATTTGTTAAAATTTTATTCAAGTTTTCATCATTATAAAATATTGCATTATTTCCTTCTTCTTCTCCAAGAAAATATACTAATTTTGTTTTATCAAAGGTTAAATTTCCAATAAAAAGTTCAGGAAGAAATCTTTTTTCTTCATTTTTTCCTAATCTATATAAAGACATAAAAAAAGGCTCATATAAACTTGATGAAGGAATTTTAAAACTAAATGTATCAGCAGTACCTTTATGTAAAATTTGATTATTTAATGTTCCATTATATGCATAATAAGTATTATCTTGAAAACTTGAAGATGCATTAAAATTTTCATGAGTTTGCTTACCTATAGTTTGACTTTGATATATATTATTATTAATTTTACTTGTTGAAAAATTATATTTTTGAGAAAAAGGGAAATAATTTTTCATTTTATCATTCATTAAATCTAATTTAACTTTAAAATATTCTGTTGTTGAATCTTCAGGACCATATTTCCCCATATTTAAATAATATGCTTTTTCATAACAATTAATTACTTTTAAATAATCTTTTTTTAATTTATATAATTCTCCCATAAAATCTAAAATTTTAGACAATGTTCTACTCATTTTATTATCATCCATCTTATTTTTTGTTTGTTTAATATCATTTTCAATTAAAGAAAGTGATTCATTTATTAATTTTTCACAAGTTATAAAATCTCTTTTATAAAAACATATTACAGAAGAATAAAATATAGAGCATGCATAATTATAATCTGGTAATCTTAAATAATTTTGAATATTTTTAATTTCTTCTAAAAGTTTCTCTGCTTCATAAAAATTTCTTTCATATTTAAAATATATATTAAACATTTGTTCAAGTAACATCAATCTTAAAGTTAACGGATGATTCATATTTTCAGATATATTTGAAAATATATTTTCGAAATTATTACTGATTAATAAACCTTCATTAATAATATTTTTTGCTTCATCTATATATTCTGTTTGAATTAATTCAGATGAATATTTATATATTTCTTTTAATAAATCATCCATTACTTTACAATCATCTAAACTTAATGAAAGATTTTCTTTTGTAATATGCAATAATTCATTGTTATATGCACTACAAATATTTAAAAAGTTCTCATATGAAGTATTATTAAATGTGGAATTTGGAATGTTATATTCTGCCATTTAAAATTATGAAAAATAACTTAAATATAATAATTCAATTATTTAATATAAAAAATTAACTTTTAATTAGTTTGTTCTTTATTTATTTTATCAAAATTTTTTTCTAAATCTTCTAATTTTTTTATAGTCATTGATTTTAAAGGCAATAATTTAGGCTTACATAAAACATCAGGAAAATCGATTTTTTCATTAAAAACAACACCATTTTTAGGAACTAAATTTTTTAATTGCTTTAAAATATCTTGATGGTCCATTTTAATTTATTATTAATTCAATAAATAAAAAGATAATTTATATATAAAATTAAATTTTATAAATTAATATAAAATGGATAATTCACAAAAACCAATATTTAAAGGGAAAAATATAATAGTTACAGGAGCAACAGGAGGAATTGGTTCAGTATTAATAAAGGAATTACTTGCAAGAGGAGCAAATGTATTAGCTCTTATTAGAGACCAAAGCAAACTTCCTGCTTATCTAAATGATTATATGAAAACTTATTCATTTAATTATGAAACTATTGATTTACAACAAGGAATGAAAATAAAAGATGCTTTTAAAAGTGCAATGATTAAATTAATGGGAAAATTAGATATTTTAATTTTATGTCATGGTCAATTTATTTTTGGAAATATTTCAGATATTGGAATGAAAGAATTTGATTCAATAATTAATATTAATGTAAGAGCAAATTTCCATTTATTAAGTTTAGCAACACCGTTTTTAAAATTAACAAAAGGAAATGTAGTAATGATGAGTTCATTAGAAAGTAAAATAGTAGAAAAAGGAGAATTTTTACAATCTTTAACAAAAAGTATGATTAATTCTCTTATTCAAAGCTCTGCACTTGAATTAGCTTCTTTTGGTATAAGAATTAATGGAGTTGCTCCTGCTTTTGTTAATACAAATTTAAGGGTTGGAGAAGGTTTAAAAGAAAAAGACAATTCTGATTATTTGAAACAAATGGGAGGATACAGTTTACTTGGAAATAAAGTAGTTGATCCTTTAGAAGTTGTTGAATGTATTATGTTTTTAGCTAGTGATGATGCAGAATTTATTACCGGAGAAATTATTGCTGTTGATAATGGATTTGAACTTAATCATGATTTATCATTTAAACAAAATGATTAATTTAATTTGTTATTTAAATCCTTCTTTTTTTTTGAAAATAAATTATACTTTATAATATTATAATTTAATAAAATCATAAAAAAATGTTAAAAGAAATGTCAAGTCCACTTAAAACTTCTTTAACAAAACCAAACACAGCAAATTCTTATTATAAAAGCTCAAGTAAAAAAGATACAATTAAGAGTGAAAATAAAATAACAGAAGATAAAAATTCTGGTTTAAAATCATCTTCAAAAAAAAATACTAATTATGATAAAATAATTAACAATTTATTTATTAGTGATACTCCAAAAAATCCAATTGTTAAAAACATTAAACAAATATCAGAAAATAACAATAAAGCTTTTAAAAACATAATATCATCTTTAAATAATGGAAATAGAAAATTTAGTGAGACGTTAATAAAAAATGAAAATTTAACAAAAGAAAAAAAGAAACAATTTCTATTAAAAAATATAAAAACCTTACAAAAGAAAGTATCACATTATAATGAACAAATAGAAAACTTTAAAAAATGTAATGAAAAAACAGCAGAAGAAAACTTGAAAATTGGATTTGCTCAAGATGATATTATTCATGAGAGAATTCATATGGAAGGTCAAATTCCAAGAATGAAATTAAGAATAAATGAAATTAGGGAAGAAATTAAAAAATTAGAAAAAGAAACAAAACAATATGAATTATTAAAATATCAATATATTCAAGAAAAAGTTTTAATGGAACAAGATATCAAAACTTATGATAAAAATGTTAAAGAACTTGCATTAAGTACAAATGAATTAAAATATCAAGTTAAACAATTTAGAAATAAAATTAAAGAAATTAAAATTGTGTTAGAACAAAAAAAAAAGGAAAATGGGTTTTTAAAAGATGTTACTAATTTAATATCATTAGATTAAATCTACAATAAAATATTAGAAAACTATAATTATAATTATTTAAATATATAATTTTCATTTTTTATTTAAATATATTTGATTAAATGGAAAATGTGGAAGATAAAAATGAAAAAAGACATTTAAATTATTTGGAAAATTTTCTAACAAAAGGAAATTATAATTCATTTAGAAAAATGTTGAATTTAAATCCTAATAAGTTAAAAAGAAATAAAAATAAAATATTCATAAAAAATAAACCAAAATTAACAATAAATAAAACTCATAATTATTCCAAAACAAATGATATACAAACTTCATTATTAAATGAAGATTTAAGTAATTATGATTATGAACCTTATTTTCTTAAAAGACATTTTGATTTTGTAGATGAAAGATATAGAGATAAAAGTTTAAGAGGAAATTATGAAAGTTATTCTATGAATTATAATAAAATTAAAAAAAATTTGGCAAAAAGAAAAGGCATTTCTTATGATAATTTTCAAGTTCCTAAAATTGAAAGTTATACAAAGCATATTCAAGACAAACAATATTATAGTTATGTTTTTAAAAACAAAGAAATTATTAATGCTATAACTCCTGATGATATTGTACAAAGAAAATATCAAGATTTTATTAATTCTTTTAATTTGAATTTAAAAAAAACTTATATTTTTCCTAAAATTAAAACAAATACTACATCACTAAGAAAAAAAAATGTAAAATAATTTAATGTTTATTAATTTAATTATAATATTTTATTAAGTAAAAATTGATTTTTATTTATTAAAGTAAAAAGCCTGGAATACTCTTTTTCAGGTTTGGAAAAATAATATAATTTAATATAAAACTTCCAAAAAAAAAATATTCAAATTTATTAATATTAAAAATAAAAAAATGGATGACCCAAAAAAAGAGAAAAATAGAATGAATTTTTATGGGTGTTTAAGTGACATATTTTTAGACAAAAAATATGAAAATTTAACGTTGGAATCACCAACAGAAGAAATGTGGCTTGCTTTAGATAAAGAAAAAGAATCACTTGGAAAAGAAAATTTAAATAAAATGTTAATTGCTTTTGTAAGAAGTGTCCTTCAAGCTTTATTGAAAGATGTAACTGATGAAGAACTTAAAAATTCAGTTCAACTTAAATTAGGTCAAGTTAAACAATTTATTAATGCTTAAATAAATAGTATTTATATTTGAATTTAAAAAAGATTTTATTCTTTCTTTTTTTATAACAGTTATTTTTTTCATAAACATTTTTATTAATTAATAAATAAATACAAAAACAACTTGCTTTATATTTTTTATCATTATTAAATTATTTAAAAAATATATTGTTGTAAACATTTTTAGAAAAATATAGAGATAAAAAATAAAAAAAATAAAATTAAATAATGGAAGGAAGAGAAGATATTTTCCCTTGTCCATCATGTAGAACTCCAGTGGATGATCACAGAAGAAATAAAAGTGAAGAAGTTGAAGAAGCAACTTGTCCAAAATGTGGAAGAACATTTATAATGCAAGGTAATCCTTGGGGAGAAGTAAGTCCTCCAATTCAAACTTTTGAACCTAAAAAATATTCTAATTATTATAATTAAAAGGAGTTAATATTAAAATAATAAAAATGATATATTTTATAAAAATACCATTTTTAATTTTAAATTTATAAAATAAAGAGTTTTAAAAATAATAAAAATCGAATATTTAAGAATGAATGTGTTTTTTCATTAAAATTTGATTATTATTAATATAATATATAAAATATCAAAAAGCTATATGATTTTTAATATATTTAACACAGTAATAGGAATTAAAAAATATCCAATTTAAATTCTTAAAATATAAAAAATAATATTTTATTTTATTTCATTTTCTATATTTTGTATAGGATTAATATCTAAAAGAGAATAAATACAAGAAATATTCATTAAAATATCTTTAGGAATAATCATTAGCATTTTTTTAGTTTTATAAATAACAGTACCTAATCTTTTAATAAAAGGAATCCAAAAGACAAAAAACAAGAAAGAAATAACACAAATAAAACAAATACACATATAATAATAATTATTATTAAAATTATTTAAATAATCATTAATACAAGAAATAGTCGCATCTTTCAATTGAACAAAATAAGGAAAAATAAGATTAGTAAGCATAACATTTAAATCTCTAACAATTCTATGATTAAATAAATCAATAGGATTAAAAAAATTACTAAGAATATTTTCATCAGTTGGCCACATTTCTTCTCCTTCAGGAGTTCCTGTAAAAGTTAAATTAAAATAACCTGATTTACCTTTATAAAAAGAATAAGCTAAACTTTTCATAAATCTAATTTCTTCTAAATAATATCCATTCATTACATTAAAACCAAATTTAGTACTATTATCCATAAATACTAAACATTCTTTTTCATTTTGAAAATAATCATCTCTTCTAAAATAACATGGTATTTTTTTCTTTATTGATGAATATTTAATATATAATCCTGGTACTTTTTTTCTATTTCTATTCATTACTCCTGTACCTTTTTTTCTTACTGTGAAAATATTTTGAAGTTCATAATCTAAAAAATCTGATGATAATTGATATGATACTATTGAACTTTTATCAAAAAGAAATTCTCTTAAAATATTAAAAACTAAATAAAATTCATTTTCTACTAAAACTTCATGTTGGAAATATAATTCATTTATTTTTGCTTGTTGTAATAATTGAATTAATAATCCAAATATTATTGTAAAGAAAACATAAACTAACAATAAAAATATTTGAACTTTGATATTGAATAATTTTATATAACGAAATAAAGTATTTGATTTTTGTTCATTTGAATCATTTGATTCTATTTGTTTTTTTTTTTTATGAGGAGTTTCAGATTTACTATTACTATCAATTGATTCATTATCTTCTTCAATTCCTTCTTTCATATTTTTCATTTTTTGATTAAAAATTTCGCATTTATCTAAAGATTTCTGAATAATATCAATATTAATATGAAAAAAAACTTGAATATAACTTTCTTTTCTTTTATTGACTTTATCATAATAAAAAATAACTAAGAAAAAAATACCAATTAAAATAATACCAATGAGTACATAACCAATAATTAAAACAATTTTAATATCTTTGACTTTTCTATTAAGTTCATTAATATAAATTTCCCCTTGATAATCATAAGCCTTACCTGCATTATTAAGTGCATTATACATAAAAGAAAAAACATCATGTTGAGTAGGAATAATTTCATATAAAAATTTAGTAGCAATATTAAATAATTGAGTATTAGTTTCAATAAATAAACCTTGCATGGTTGAATTAACACTAAATATAGTATAATTATTTTTAATCATAATAATTTCATAAGTTTTATTAGAAACTAAATATTTATTATCTTTTGATAATTTTAAAGTAGAAGAAACAATTTCTGCAATATAAGTTTGACTTTGATGAAAAACATCTAAAATATTATTATATATACTACTAATATATATATCTCTTGAATTTCTTGTTGGTAATTCAGTATAATTTTCATTATTTAATAATATTAATTCTCTACAATAATATATTCCATAACTATTTAATACTATTAATAGATATGAATTATTTATTAAAATTGAATTTTCTTTTATTTCTTTCAAAAAACTATTTATATATAATAATGTTATTATAGTTATTACTATTAAAAATAAATATATTAAAAATGATAATCTTGCTAAATTTATAATACTTTTTTGACTTTCTTCTTTTGATAAAGAATATTCTATTTCTTCAAAGAAACTTTTTATATCTTGTTCTTTATTTATAGTATTTACTTTATTCATAGGAGTAAAATAATCATTCTTTTGAGTTTGTTTTTTTATTATATCTTTTTTTTGATCTTTTTCAACTAATTTTTTTTGTATGTTTATCACTGAATCAACTTGAGAAATTTTTTCCCAATCTTTAACTTCAGAACAAACATTTCTTGAGAAATTATACATTAAAAAATGAAGATTAGATAAATTAACTTTATAATAATTATCATTTTCATTATTTGGTTTTTCTTGACGAAACAAATCATTACGGAAAGAATTTAATGATTTAATTTTAGGAGTTTCTTTTATTTCATCAAAAGAATTAGAAACTTCATTTTCTTCTTCTTCATCTTCTTCAAATTCTTCTTCTTCTTCTTCTTCATTCTCATTTTTTTTTTTTTTATTTTCGTCTTCTTTAAGAACTTTCATAATTCTTTCTTTTAAAATCAAATTTAATGAATCATCACAATTTTTAATTCTTTTAAAAGCTAAATTATCTAAATCTAAATCAAAACAATAATTATTTTCAGGAATAAAATTATAATTAATGTCGTTTGTTTCATTATGAACATTTGCAGTTTGAATTTTATTGAAATTCATTTCTATTTTTTGTTCAGTAAGAAAAGTTGTATCATAATTTAAACTCAATGTTTTAGGAGTAATATTAGGAAGAATTTTTGATGATATGAAGTTATTTGTTTTTTCAAATTGAAAATAATATCCAATTGTTTTTTTATTTATTTTAACTGGTTCTACAGTCAAATAAAAATTATCTATTATATTATTATTAATATTATTATTTAAATTATTATTACAATTTTTGGGAGTTAATCCATGAATTGGAGATATAGGAAATTCACTTTCAATTTTTGCAAAATCCATTATTTTCGAAGAAGTATATTTTGAATCAAAATTTATTAATTTTCTCCAATTTACTAATTGAGGAGTATTATATTTTTTTTCAATTATATTTCTTTTTAATTCTAACTTCTTTTCATAATTTATTTCTGGTATTTCCATCACAGAATTTAAATAATCATCATATAATTGTTTTATAAAATATGTTATTTCAAAATTATTCTTTATCATTATTGAATTTAGTTTTAAAAGGGAAATTGCATTTGCGGTAAAATTTTGAATGTGAAGTTGAGTGTTTGTTAATAATACTATTTTATTTAGTAAATTTTGTTCTTTTGGTTTTTTATATGAAGGTTTTTTCACTGAGGCAACAAAAAAATTTTCATTATTTTCATTATGGAAAATTAATGTTTTAAAAGTTAGATTAATTAAATATTTTGATTTATTTTGAGCATATGTTAATAATTCTTTTGGTTCTGATTTTATTGTTATTGATTGATTTGATATTGTTTTTTTAAAAGAATTTAATTTATTTTTTAATAATTTATCATGTTCTGTAATAAATATTTCAGGCATAATTAAATTTAAAGGTTTCCCTATTATTTCTTTTTTAGTATAACCAAAAATTTCTAAAAGGCTTAAAGATATATTATTTATTAAACCAAATTCAGATTTTTTAGTACTTAAAATTATATATCTAAAAGAATCATTACTATTCATTTTATCAAAATTAAATTCCACATCTAATGGAGTCTCATTTGTTTGTTCTATTTCTTCTAATAAATTCTCAAATTTTTGTCCTTTTTCTTTATCATTTAAAATATTATTAATAAAATCACAATATAATTTAATAATAGGAAAATCTTTATTTTTTAATTTTTGCATTTTTTGAAAAGTTTCATTAATTTGTTCAATTATTTTATAAATATTACCAGTTATTTCATTCATTTTATATAAATTTTCTATTCCTTTTGAATGAGAAACTAATAACTCAGACCAAAATTGTAAATAAATAAAAGTAGCTTCATTAATAAGATTTTCAAATTGATTAACTAATTGTTGATATTCTAATTCATTCATTATTTCATTATTAGTAATATCATCATTTTGAAATAAAGATAAATGATTATCAAAATATTTATTACAAATATAAATAATAAATTCTTCTTCAATAGAAAGATCAACTTCTTCTATTCCTTTTAATAAATCAATTGCTTGTTGTCTTTTATTTAATTTTCTCATTAAAAAAAGAGCATAAGCAAATTTTACTTCAATTACTCCTGGAAATTTAGATAAACATATTTGATATAAATTATCAACATGTTGTAGTAAATATATTTTACCATTAAAACCTTCATTAATTGATTTTTTATATCTTTTTAAAGCACAATCTTTTAAAGGACAATTATTTTCAAAAAGTGAAATATAACCTTCTAATAAAATTTTGGCTTCTCTATCATTTTCCATTTTATCTATTAATTCAGAAATAGATTTTATTGTTTTTAACATCTGAGAATGAGTTAAATTCTTATCTAAATAAGTTAAAATATTTTCTTGAGCTTCATTTTTTTCTAAAAAAATTAAAAGACCAAAAATAGGAACAGAAAGAAAAAATAAACCTAAACAACCATCAAATCTAGAACTTTTTAATATTTTTCCAATAAATAAAACAAAAGAAGCCCAAAATAAAGTCAATGAAAAAAATTTATGTATTTGATTTAAAATATTTGCATTAAATCTAACATAATAAAAATTCTGAAAAACACCTCCAACACTGAAAATAATTAAAGAACAAATTAAAATAATATGAATATTTTCATTTCCATCAAGCATAACAAAAATAACAGTAAGACAGATTTTTTCAAATAAGAAAAACACTTCTGGTTTAGAAGTAGTTTTACTTAAAACTCTATTATCACCTTCTAAAGAATATTCATAAAAAATAGTTTGTGTTAAAATTGAAATAGGAACTAAGCAAGTAATACTAATGATACTTAAAAATACATTAATATAATAAATTTCAGAATAACATTTTAATTCATCAGAATATAAATTTGTTTTATTTGGAGTACAATCAAAAGCTGACATAAAAAGGAAAAATAAAGGAAGAAAAAATGGAGCTGAAATTAAAGGAAGAATCTTTTTCATTATTATTAATGGTAATGATATATTATATTTTTTTTTAGAAAATCTTATTATCACATAACATATATTTATAAATATGAAAATATTTATAAATACACTAAAGTAAAATACTAATAAATACATTGCTTTGTTTCCTGAAGTAAAAGGAAGTAAAAGAAAATATTTTATAAAAGCACTACATTCTGAAAAATAGTATTTTTTTTTCCATTCAACATCAAACTACTTTGGATTATAAAATTATTTACATATGAATCAAATGGGAAATATAATATTTGAAGATATTGATATGCAATACTTATACATTCTAAATATAATAAGTGATGTCCATCTTTTAGTAATAAATAAAAAAAATAAAATAATGATTCTTTTATTAAGGATTTTAATTTAAAGAATTTTGATTCGTTTTTATGAATTACTACTTCTAAAAATTTGTCATCACCTACTCTATTCATGTTTGACATTATATATTGAAAAAAATTATAATATCAAAAAATATTTTAATATAATAAAAAAAATAACACAAAAAAAAAATTAAATAAGTAAAATGGAAACATCAACTCGTTACAAAGATTCAATATTATATCCTAAAGGAGTATTAGAAGGTAATTGGTTTGGAGAAGAACAAAGAAGAAAAGAAGTAAACGGATTTACAGACACAACTCAAAATTTTGCAACACAATATAATCCAACAGGAAAGTATATTATGCCAGTATATCCAAAAGATAATTTTGATAGATATGACACAGTAAATTCAACATATGGAAATTTCTTTAATTTAAATGAGGAAAAAAATCCGAGAACATTAGCATTAAGAAAACAATATGAAGAAGAAGGATTTAATTTAGATAATAAAATAGAAGAAGAAGAAAATAAGAAAGAAGAAATTGTGAATGAGGAAAATAATGAAGAATTAAAAGATAATAACCAAGGAATTTTAAATGGAGATGTTCCAGCAACTTTTTGGTTAACTCATATTAATTCAGGAAATATGTATCGTTCTTTCATTAAAAATCCTAATCCTTGGGCAAAGTCAAGTGCTTTTACTCAACCAATACAAAATACTAGAGGTGCTATTCAATTTTATCAAAATGCTTATAATGATCCTCCTATTGGTAAAAATTTGTGAATTTTAAATTTTATTTAAATTTTTTTTTATGAAATTTTTAAAATAATTAAATGTCACATCAAGTTATTTAATATAATTTTTTATTAAATTAATTGACTTTGATTTTAAGAAAAAAATTAACTCTCAATTTATTTTCAATATAATAATTAAAAATAAGATTTTTAAATAAAAATTACCTGATTTTAAATAAAAAGAAATCCAAGAAGAATTAAAAAGAAACTTGTTTGAATAAAAGCAGAATTAGAAATATAAACTTTTCTTCCATTAGCAGGATGAATTCTTCTATTATTTCCAGTAATAGCATAATTTTTATTAACACTTTCAACATAACTTTTAAATTTATCAAATTGTGTTTTACTCATATGTTTAATATCTTTAACAACAACCCAATTAACATCTTCAGTACAAAGAGGAGTAGTTAATCCTCCTTTATAATAATACACAGGTTCTTTTTGTACAATATCTTGAAGAACAACATTACTAACATTTCCTCCAGTTCCTAAACCAATTTTTTCCAAAAAGGCATTTTCCAAAACACCAATTTTAAAGATATAACCTAAAACTAAATGTAAATTTAAAGTATCACTTTTATTTACATTCTCATGAACAATATGCATTTCCATAGGATATAAAGTACCATTAATAGTATGTTCAGCATTTAAATGGAAATGAACATTAACAAGTGAATATGTATATTCTGTTCCATTAATTTTAACTTTAATTACTCCATTATTTAATGAAGGAGTTGAAATAGAATATTCATGTTCATATGTTATTGCTGTTGATTCTATTGGAGTGTAATTTATTTCTTCAAATACAAATCTCTGGTTTGAATATTCACTGTCATATTCAATGTCAAATGTATCTGGAATGTTAATTGGAGATTGGGAATGACCTGTTGTACAATCTCCTGGCCAATTGTTTTGGTTTGAATAGTCTAAAGGACCTTTAAATTCAAATGATAATGAAATGTACAAAATCAAAATTAAAATTTTTGACATTTTTTTTTTTGGGTTTTTTATAATTTTTATCACTGGGAAGATTTTTTTTTATTGTATAATGAAGGAAATATTTTTGTTTTATTTTTTTTGGAAATATTTTTATTAGATATTAAATTTTTTTTTTAATTTAATTTCCATATTTTACATTTAATGATTAATAGATATTTTAAAAAAAAAATGTTATAGAATTAAATGAAAAAAAAATTATAATTAAATAAAAAAAATTAAAATATTTATTTTTATTCGAAAGAATAAACATCATGTCCCATATTTTGCATTTCAAAAATATGAATTCTATCATTATTATCAAAAGTAATATTATAAATTCTTCCTTTCTCATCTTTTCTTTCAGTGACTCCATTTGAAAAAATATAAGATTTATATTTTTGAATATCTTTTAACTTTCTATCAACATTTTCAACATAAATTTCTTTTTCAAAATCATCTCCTAAAATGATTTGAGCAAAAGTTTCAACAGGTTTATTAAATTCACCATTAAATCCTCCAATTAAAATAATTTTATTATCAAAATAATTTAAAGTTAATAATCCTTTAATATATAAAGAAAAATTATCACTTTTATAATCTAAATTTTTCCATAAAGAACCTTCACTTAATAAATCTAAATATTCAATATTATTTAAATATTCATTCTTAGGAGAATTAAAGCCAAAAATAGAAAATAAATATTTATTTTTAATAATACAAGTTCCAAAATCACTTCTTTCAAAATTCATTTCTGGTAATTCATTCCATTCATTTTTATGAATTGAATATATTTCACATTTTTTATTATGTTCACCACTTAAGCAAATAATTGAATTTTGAAAAGCAATTAAAGAACCTTTTGAATGATTATTATTTAAAGAACATAATTTTTCCATTGATTTTTTTTTTGGGTTAAATTCATAAAAAAAATCTGAATTTTTACCTGTTACTATATATAATATTGAATTATATGATAAAAATATATTTCCATTATTTTCTTCTGTTATTAAATTACTTTCAAAATTATTATAATCTGCAAAATCAAATAAACCAAAATTATTATTTGTAAAATCATAACATAATATATTTTTGCCTAAATATAATTTAAATACTAAATTATCTCCTAAATTATCTATATTTGTTATAAATTTCTTTTTTATTTTTTTTATAGGACTTATATTTAAATTATTTTCTATTTTGAATTTATTCATTAATTTAGAAATTGAAGAATTTGAAGAATTAATAATGTGTTTTGAAGTTGTTGTTGATGTTGTTACTTTTTTATATGAATCATTTAAATAATTAATATTACTATTTGTATTATTAATACTTATTGGTGAATTTCCTTTATAATTTATTCTACTTCCTGTTTTTATTGATAAATCTTTAAATAATTTATATGGATTTTTATTTATAAATTTATTCTTTTCTATACTCTCTAATATTGAACTTTCTGATTGTAAACTATTTATTTGATTTAATAAATTTTTATTCTCTTGTTTAAGAGATAATATTTCTTTTTGATTAATTAAATTTTGGTTATTTAAACCTTTATTTTCTTCAATTAATTCTTCTAAATTTTGTTGATCATTTAAATTTTGATTTTTTAATATTTCATTTTCTTCTATTAATGAAGATATATTTTTTTTATATTCTAATATTAAATTTATTAAATTCTGATTTTCAATTTCTAATTCTTTAGGATTTTTTTCTATTTTTTTATTCTTATTTTTTAAAAAATTATTCATTTCTTGATTTGGAATAAAATTATTCTCTAAATATAAATTATCTTTATTTTCTATTTGTTTTTTATAATTATTTATTTGATTTTTCAATTTTTTATTTTCATTTTGTAAATTTTTCTTTTCAATTGATAAAATGTTATTTTCATTTTCTAAATTAATAAAATCACTTTGTATATTTTCTAAATTATTGACTAATTCTGAATTTTCTTTTGCAAGATTAGATAATTGATTTTTATAATAATTAATTTCTTTTTTTAAATTTTTATTCTGATTATTATTACTAGTATTATTTTTATCAAGTTTTTTAAATAATTGTTGTAAATTATTATTTTCATTTAATAAATCATTTAAATCATTTTGTAAATTTAATACTTGTTGATTTAAACTAACATTTCTTTTATTTTTTTTATTAATATCATTTTTTAATTTCTGATTTTCTTCTTTTAATTTTTGCATGTTATTTATTTTATCATCTTTATGAATAAATTGAAAACTAAATTTTTGAATATAACTATTATAATAATTTGTTTCTATTTTATTTCTTGGATTTTTAGGAATATTTTTATATAAAATAACATTATTTTTTTTATTTGGTTTAATTACATTATTCATTTTTTCACTTTTATTATTATTAATTTTCTTAGGAAAAGGATTAGAATATTTAATATTATTATTTTCAGATAAAAATTGAAAATTATTTGTTTTATTTTTTTTATTATTTTCATCTTTAATTCTATTTCCATTATAAGAATAAACTGTTTTAATATTTTTTATATTTTTTTGATAATTATCAATTTGAGTTTTTTGCTTTGGAAAAAAATGAGTTTTTAAAACTTTATTATTTTCATCATTATAATTATCCGTATTATCACTATCTTGAATAGAATTTAATAAATTAACAAATTCCATTTTTGCTTTTTCTCTATCATCTTTATAATTATTTTTAATTAATTTTGTAGTGTTATTAATTCTTTTATAAGTAGAATTATTAGGGGCTGATTTTAAAGTTGAAGGGTATTTATTTTTTTTATCTTGATATGACAATAATTCTTGATTTAAATTATTTATTTCTGTATTTCTTTTTATTGGAATATAATTTAAACTATTACTTACATTTAATTTATTATTATTATTATCATTAAATGAATTTTTTAAATGTAAATTTTCTAAACTTGAGTTTTTAAAATATTTTGTTATTGGCAAAGAATAATTTCTATTATTACCTTTTGAATAATAATTTTCATAACTTTTATTATTATTTTCTTTTTCTCTTCTTTTTGATTCTTGATGACATTGACATTGACAACAACAACAACAATGAGAACAAAAACAAGAACAACAATTACAATGACAATTATAATTTTTAAAATAAGATTTTTCGTTATTTAAACTTATATTTTTTTCATATAATGATTTTTCAAAATTCATTTTTTACCAAATTTTTTCTTTCTTTAAAAAAAAATTATTATATTGATTAATAAATATTTAATAAAAAACTATATAAATAGAAAGTAAAAATATAAATGTTTTTATTTGATTCAAAAACAAATGTATTTGATCATCAATATTCAAAAGAAATAAAAGAAATAATAAAAGATGATTCATTAAGAGCATTACAACAAACGCATTTTAGTTATATATTAGATAAAAAATTAACTCAAAATGGTATAGGAGAAATATTAGAATTAATTAATTGCGCTTTTACATTTATAGAAGTTATTTTTTATATTGTATCAACATATACTTTCCCTGAAAATTCAAAAGCTGATAAAAATACAAATAACACAATAAATTTATTAGAAACTATTTTTCTAATATATTTCATATTTCATTTAATATTACGTTTTTATGTATGTCAAAATAGATTTTCATTCTTTTTCGATTTTACAAATTTAATTGATATCTTATTTATAATTACAATAATTATTGCCCATCAAAATTTTTTATCAGATTCTGATAAATATATAATGAGAATGTTTAGAATGGTAAGAATATGTTATTTATTTAGAATAGAATCAATTCTTCAAAAAAGATCAAATGAGCAAATTCGTTATACCTATAAATTAACAATATCTTTTTTAACAATAATCTTTTTATCAACGGCAATAATATTAGAAGTTGAAAATAGATACACTCGTTCTCAATTAGATTCAAGACAAAGTGATCCTAATGTTCAAAGAGGATTTGGTTTATGGGAAATGTACCAATTTCATGACGTAATATATTTTGAATTTGTAACATTAACGACAATAGGTTTTGGTGATTTAACACCAAAAAGTGATTTAGGTAGATTAGGAGTTATAGGAACTATAGTTTTAATAATAGCTGTTATTCCTGCTTTATATTCTAAAATGTCAATTGTCTTTTCTTTAAACTCTACTTATTCTCGTCAAAGTTATAAAACAATTTCAAGAGGAAATAAACATTTAATTATCTTAGGTGATTGTGGCCCTGAAAGTTACGATGCTTGTTTACATGAATTATACCATGAAGATCATGGAAATACTAATTTTGATACTATTATCATGCAAACTGAACCTAATGATGATATGATTAAAATGATTAAAAGAAATAATTATGGAAATAGAGTTTATTATCTTGTTGGTAATTCACTCAATCATATTGATTTACAAAGATGTAAAAGTGATTTAAGTATTTGTGTTATTATCTTAGCTAATAAATTTGTTTCTGATAAAAGACAAGAAGATTTTAATAATATTATGAAAGCTTTTTCAATTAAAAATTATTCTTGTATTAAAAATGGAGAACCAAAAACAAGAGTTTCTATTCAATTATTATTACCTCAAACTAAAGATATTTATTATAGTTCATTAATCAGTAAAAAAGATATTAATTTTACTGCTCAAATTATTTGTGTTGAAGAATTAAAATTGCAAATGTTAGGTAAAAGTTGTTTATGTCCTGGAATAAATACAATAATAGCTTCTTTAATTACAAGTCAAAAACCTTCCATAGATGATTTAAAAGAAAATATTCCTGAATATTTTAATTGGTACGAAGATTATTTAGAAGGATTAGGAAATGAAATATATTGTATAAAAATAAAAAGTGAAATATTACATAATTTAACTTTTATTGATTTAGTTCGTTTAATATATGATTTAATAGGATTTATAGTAATTGGAACTGATGTTATATTTGAAGACTTAGATCCTTTTGTTTGTTTAAATCCAATATATGCTTTTAGTCCATTTGATCATTTTATTTATTTATTAGCAACTCAACAACCAGATGAAAATGAAATAAATGAAATATTACAAGATTATATAGAACAAAATAAAAAAGGGACAATAGAAAATAATAGAGAAATGGTAAAATTACGTAGATTAAAAAAAACATATTGGGCAAATTTAGGAAATGATGCTCAACCAATATATGAAAAAGCATTGAATTATTCATCATCATCAATAGAAGAAATGAATAGAACAGAAGGGAATTTAATAGAAGAAGATATTTCAATATTTAAATTAAACAAAAAGAAAAAAACAGAAAAAAATCAAGATCCAAGTATAACAAATAAACAAGGATTTATAAGTACAATTCATCCTAGAACTCAACATGACAGTGAAAATTTTTCAGATGAATTATTAGATCATCATATAGTAGTATGTGGAATAGGACCAAATCTAAAAAATTTAATTATGCCATTAAGAGCAAGATCAATGAAAGTAAAATGTTTACCAATATTAATAATGGATAAAAGTGAACATATACCATCAGAATTATGGAAAGAAATTCAATATTTTCCAGATATATATTATATGCAAGGTAATGCTATTAAAAGTAGTGATTTAAAAAAAGCGGGTGTTCCTAAAGCTAAAGCTGTTATAATATTATCAAGTATTACTAATGATAAAGAAAAAGAACAAGATGATATGAAAGATGCAGATACTATTTTTATTTATAAAGCTATTAAAAATGAAAATAAAAAAACTTTAATTATAGCTGATATATTATCAGTTAATTCTATTGGATTTATTAATAATTATGGAGATGAAAATATTGAAAGTTATGGTTTTTGGTTAAGTGAAGCTTTTGCTTCTGGTGAATTATATATTAGTTCCATGCTTGATACTTTAATTTGTCAAACTTTTTTTAATCCTTATTTATTAAATATTATCCAACAATTAATTTTAGGTGATGCTTCTTTTAAATTTCCTAATGATATTACAAATAAATTAAAGGAAAAAAGAATTATTCAAAGTACACTTTATTTTATTAAAGTTAAAGATTTTCTTGATAAAAATAAAATAGAATATACAGGGAAAAGAATGAAATTTGAAATTTTATTTGGTCATTTATTAGATAGAAATATGTTAGCAATAGGGATATTTAAAAAACCTGAAAAATTAACAAGACATAATCAAAAATATGTTTTTTTAGCTCCTTCAAAAGAAACTTTAGTTGAAATTGAACAAGATAAAGTTTATGTAATAAGTAATGAAGATGATAGATATCATTCACATAATATAAATAATCAAAATGATTATATTTTAAGTAATATGAAATTAGTAGAAAATTCAAATGAATCAAGTATTGATTTTTTAAATGAATTAAAGAAAACAATTGAAGATAGTTTTATGAAATTTAGAAAAGAATTAAATGTTAAAGATTTAGTAAATACAACCAGAAATTATTTAAGAAATGAATTTGCTAATGTTCATCAACAAAAAGAAGCTCAAGTTATTAAAAAAGCAAAAGAAGAATTTGATAAAGAAATTGAAGAACAACAAAGTCAATCTAATGAAGAAAGTTCTGAAAGTAATTCTAGTGATTTGAAAGATTAAATGTTCTGAAATAAAAATAATTGATATTCTTTATAAATAAAATATATTAAGTAATATGTAAAATAAATTATTTTTTAATTTAAATATTAATGATTTTCTATTAAATTTTTATATTTTTGATTTTGATTATTTAATTTCAATTCTTGTTCATCAATATATATTGATGCTTTTTCAATGTTATTTAACCATTTTTCAATTTGTTTTTTTGCAAAATTTATATCTGATAAATTTTTTCTTGGTTTAATAGATATAATATTAATTTTCTTATTTTTCATATCAACTTTTCCATTAATTAAATCCTTTGATATTATTTCAAATAACATTTCTTCTAATTCAAAATTTTCTTTAATTCCTAAATTTTCTTTTAAAAAAGAATAATCTAAACATTTGTTATTTTTAGCAAATTCCAAAATTGAAATTATTTTCAGTTTTTTTAACATTTGAGGATTTAAATCAATATATTTTGATTTATTTTTAATATAATCTTGATAATTTAAATTAGAAAATAAAACTAAAGTATTATAATATTTATTATTTTCTCCTAATTCTTTAATATTAGGAAAAGATAAAAAATCAGATAAAATATATATTTCACTTGTTAAAATTTGAGTAATAATTTTTTCTAATGAATTCCCTTTATTTTCTTTTATTAAAACTTCAAATTGATTTTTTAAAGGAATTGACATTAAATTCTATTTAAAATATAAAAACAAAATAAAAAAATAAATATATAAAAATATATTAATATTTAGAATTCATAAAAAATAAATTTTTATATAAATTAGCTCTATCATTTTCTCTTTTTTGATTTCTTTGATGAAATTCATTAATTTCATCTTTATCAATAACATTATTAAAATTATTAACATCAGTGCTTTTAAAATTATTAATTTGATAATAATTAGGATTATAATAATTAATTTGATGTTGAGGATTCCATTTAAAATTTTTTAAAAACAATTGTCCTCTATCAGCTAAGGCAAAAGGAAAAATATTATCATAATTAACAGGTTCAGGGAAAAAATAACTACTTTGTCTATAAATTTTATTTCCAGGAAAAAACCTTCTTGGATTAGCAGAATGACTTTGATATCTATAAAATTTACTATTAGGATTTAAACTAACTTTTTCTAAAGGTTTAATTGTATCTTCACTGTAATCAATTTCAAATTGTTTTTCACAAATAAAACAAATACAATTTTTCACATTTGTTTTAACTTTATTTGATGCTTTACAAAAAGGACATGAAACAATAACAAAAGGAAGAGGTAAAATCATATCTAAATGATTCATATAACTATTGTATTTAACATTTTTTAATTTATTATCAAAATATAATTCATTTATTAATTTTCTTGGTAATTTATTTAATCTATGACAATTCCCACATTCAAATGTTTTCCATCCATCTTCTATTTTTATTGGGTTTTTACAATGATAACATAATACTATATAATCATTATAATTTAATTCATCTATTGTTGGTGTTTCAAAATTTAAATTATTATATGGGTTTTCTCTATCTGGATGATAAGGATCAAATTTTGGTTTTTCTTCTTCTTCTTCTTCTTCTTTTTTTTCTTCTTCATTGTTTTCATTTGTGTTTGAGTTTTTTTCGTTTTTTGATTTGTTTGATTCATTTGTCTCTTTTTTATCACTTTTACTATTTGTTTTATTTGAATTTGATGTTTTTTTTGATGAATGAGAATTTTTGTCTTCGTTTGTATTATTTGTCTCCATTTTTTTTTATTTTTTTATTGATTTAGAATTATTATTTTTTAACAAATATATTTTTTGAATTTAATTTAAAAATACGTTTATTGTTTGTTTTCATCATATTTTTCATATTTTGGAATTTCAGATTTTCTAAAATTTACTAATCAATTATATTAAAAAACTAAATGAGGAATTATAAATTGAAAAGATTTTATTTCTAAATTAAGTATTTTATTAATTATCTTTATTTTCAGAGATAAAATAATTATTCTTTATAAATTCTATTTTGTCGTTACTATATTTATTAACTTGATTCACAAAAAATCTATTATTTTTTCACCGAATCAATATTGTTTATAATTCTTATTTTCAAGATTTAATTTTTATATTTCATTTTTACTTTTAACTTCCATAAAATCAAAATAATAAATTAAAAAAATTTAAAATAAATTAAATTATTATATAATAAATATTAACTTGCTAAAATTCTTCATTAATAATAAATAATAAACTTTAAAATTAATAATAAAATAAATTTTAATAATCTTCATCTTCTTGTTCTTCCTCATCATTTTTATCAAAATCATTAAACCAATCTTTATAATCATTAACCCATTCATCAACTCCACTTTCATTAACATCCATATTCAAATAATCTTCATCAAAATTATTAAATTTCTCTTCTTCTCCAACATTAGGTTTATAAGGACTTTGTAATTTTTTATTTTTTAAATTATCAAAATTCATATTAGCAAAAAAAGGATGACTCTTAATATCATTTAATCCTTTTTTTCCAATTCTATCTCCAGGTTCTTTTTCAAGTAATTTCAAAATAAGATCTTTAGCTTCATCAGAAACACGATAATTAATTTTTTCTCTATCTTCATTGTAATAAAATTTAGGAAATTTAACTTCACTCAATAAAATTAATTCAAAGAGTCTTTTTTTATCAGGAGAATAGAAAGGTAATTTCCCATAAAGTAATTCATAAATTAAAATACCAAAAGACCACCAATCACACATTACATTATGTCCATTACCATTAATCATTTCAGGAGAAGAATATTCATTGCTTCCTGCAAATGAAAATTCTTTTTGTGTTCCTTGCATATGAACACTACTTCCAAAATCACATAATTTTAAATATCCATCTTCATCTATTAAAATATTTTCTGGCTTTAAATCTCTATATGCTATTC
>JAEEGL015250848.1_pt1 | contig 30819 bp, 24 predicted proteins | sample 9134231 | NCBI WGS metagenome assembly JAEEGL01 (sample SAMN16246548, study PRJNA631951) | gut metagenome | biome: gut microbiome; feature: rumen; material: fiber-attached | host: Bos | place: Iran: Karaj | collected 2018-10 | reverse complement strand
TAAACAACCAACAATATTAAGCTTTCTTCTTCTTAACATTAATTCCATTTTTCAGAATATTCCGTTAACAAAATCTGTATACATGCTCTTAATTCCACGTTTCTCCAAAAAAGTAACGCATGTTTTGAAAATTGTTACAAATCTTTACAATAATGGCTAAAAAGCAATAAATTTAAGGAATATATAATAATATTAGTTAAGAAATGTTAAGACAAGTGGAAATAAAAAACAAAAAAAAGACAACCCATCCGCATCAATATCTGATTCATCTGCTTATTTTGGTAATCCTTTTTAAAAGTTCCCCTGCGTATTCCATCTTTAATATGATATTCAGTCCTGTATATATAACCAGACAGATAACCATTATGCTAATAATTTTTACAGATTCAAAAAGATATTTTGTAAGATTTAAAGTATCAAAATATTTGCAAGCAAATAAACACACAAAGAATGTCAGAACACCTGACAGAGCCATTTTGCCGAAGTTAAGAAACAAATTTTTGTAATCAAGCCGTATTTTCTTATGAATCAATAATCCCAAAATTGTCGCATTAAATAGGGTAACAAGTGATGTCGAGAGTGTAATCCCTGCTATTCCCATATTCAGTTTCAAAATTAAAAGCCAGTTTAACAATGCTTTCAAGGCTATCGCCAATAGTGCAATTATAAACGGAGTTTTTGAATCATTAAACGCATAATAAACTCGGGTTATTGAATCTCGGAATACATAAGGTAATATTGAAAAAGACAAAAAACAAAGTGCTTCCGTTACCATTAAAACAGCGTTAGAATTAAATGCACCACGCTCAAATATAAGAGAAATTGCATCTTGTGAAATAAGCATAATGAGTATTATTATGGGAACACCCGCAAAAAATAATACTCCTACGCCTTTATTAAAATATTCCCTGATATCCTGATGTTTATCCGCACCCTGACCTGCAAGACGCGAAAATAAAGGAAATAAAGGGACAAGAAATGCCGTAACCAAAATTCCTACAGGAAATTGAAAAATTCTGTTAGCAAATACCACAGACGTCCAAGCACCCTCTTGTAATATGGATGCAAAAAACATATCTATATAAATGCCTATCTGTCCGATAGTTGAACTTAATATTGCCGGAAAAAGAAGCTCTGTCAAGTTCTTTAGCTGAATATTGTTAACTAAATCCAAATTGGGTTTCAATCTGTATCCGATTTTTCTCACCGCCGGAAGTTGAAGGACAATCTGCATAATTGCTCCTGCTAATGTCGCAAATGCAAGAACTATACCGAATTTATCATTTTTTCCGGCAATCATAACAGATATGATAACAACCAAACTGAGCATCATAGGGGAAAGATTCGGCAAGATGTATTTTTTATGACAAACCAAAATCCCGTAATATATACCTATAATCCCTCCGATTAGAATTATCGGTGACATTATTCTGAAGTGCTCGGAGGCAAGATTTAACAATTCGGGAGAACCTGAGGAAATAATAATTCCCATAATTTTGTCAGCAAAGAAAAATCCGACTATCGCTAAAACAGAAAAAAACAAAAAAGTTATGGTAAGAAATGTATTGTAAAGTTTGTTTATTTTCTCGTCAACAGTATAATCTTTTCCCAAAAGCTTTGAGAATACCGCAACCACAGCGCTGTGAAAAGGTCCGCCGACACCACCCAAAATAATTATAGCAAGTGAAGGTATTTGAAGTGCATAGAAATAAGCATCAGAAACCATTGTAGCACCGTAAAAATTTGCAACTACCATATCCCGAACGAACCCCATGAGTTTGCTCGCTATAGTTACAAGTGCAATTAACCACGCAGCTTTCAATATTCCGTTGGTTTCTTCATTCACTCGCCCGTACCCCCATCAATCAAGGTTACTTTTTTGTCCGTGGTTAAATTGTAACTTTCAACCAATTCAATATACGCTTTCATAGGAAAATACGTCGGGTAAAATAAAACTTTATTCTGCCCATCCTCAATCAGTCTTGAAATATCAATTTTAGTTTCCCGCTGGAAAAGAGTTTTGTTAACATTAAGTTCATGCGTTTTTCCGTTAATCATAACTCTTATTTTAGGAACAGAAGGACCGGTAATAACAATGCTTGCTCTCCCTATCGGTGCCCAAAAAGTTTGTTCAACTTCTCTATGACCGATATCAACCGGTTGTGTGCCTAAAGATATTCCCTTGTAATAATGACGTAATATGTTGTAATATGGCTGCTCCAAGTGGGTAGCCATATATCCTGCTCCAAATTGGCTCATACCGACACCGTGCCCAAAACCTCCGCCATAAGCAGTTATATCCGTTATATTTCCTATATTATCAAATTTCATTTCAAAAATTACATTTGCACTAGGAAGTGAAATACCGTCTTTTTGGAAAACTCTTCTTATAACAAGCTCTTTTGATATCCTGTAGCATCCTTTAGATGTCATTAAATCAAGCTCCATGACTTTACCGGATTCACCCCGTTTCATAACCTTTATATCTTTGAGCTTTCCAAACTCATCTCCCTCTTTGAAAGCAGGATTTACAAATCCCGTTTTGGATTGAGCGATAAGAGTTTTTTTCAAAACATTTTCCAACTCTCCGACAGTCCATTGTTTTTGCCACCTGTAATATGGTGACTCTATATCGTAAGATGGTATTTTTGAAGAATAAAATTCTTTTGCTTTTTCTTCGCTATTAAGCGGTTCAAAGTCCTCTTTATCAGGAGTAGCCGTAAGATATGGTTTGTGAGCGGATGGAAATGCCCTTGTTAAATTATCTGAAAATGCATTTGAATAACTTTCCGTATATCCGCCTGCAGTTGAACTATACAGAGTCAAAATCGGCTCGTGTTTATATAATGCAATTACGCCGGTTGTTTCCATAACGGCTTGAGTTGCCAAATCTTCTTCCGTATTAGCGCCAAAATAAACCTGACTTGCAACACTATCTACGACATTAAACTCTTCATAAGCCTGAGTTCTTGGGGTTAATACATAATTTCTTGCAGCAACTGTTTGTGCTTTTAATGCTTCAAGCCCAAACCTAACAGGCATTTCATTCGGAACAACTCCCTTCAAATAATCTTCAATGTCAAGCACGTTGACAAGATAAAATCCACGGTGAGCTTTCTCCTGTACAAATTCAAAATTACCGCTATAGAGAGCCTGTTTTCCTTTCCTTTTTAAATCCCTGACTCCGAGTTTTCCGGACGGACACGAGATGACAAATTTATCAAGCGTAGCACCCATATTTCCCACAATAACTTCCATGCCTGAAAGCAGATTCGTTACTGTAATATCCGTATTAGAATCAACATGAAGGAGAGATTTCCCATCCATATCTAAGATATCACTATCGGAAGTTGCATAAACAACAACCTGCTGACGTAAGACATTCTGAAAATTATTATCCGTAATCCCGACACGAACTATATTTTCCGGTTCAGCAGCAAATACATGACCTGAAAACAGGATTAAGCAAATTATTGAAATTGCTAATCCAAATAGCCATTGCAATTTCTTTCCGTATATATTTACCCCTTTGCCTCCCAAGTTGTACCTTCCTTTGAATCCTTAAGCACAATTCCGGCTTTATCAAGTGCTATCCTTATTTTATCGGCAACATCCCAGTTTTTTTCATCCCTTGCCAACTTGCGCTTTGTAATTATTTCTTCCATACTTGAATAATTTTCGCCTAATTCCTCAGAAATTTGTTTTAATTTTTCGGATAATTCTTCTTCGGACAAAGCGGTTTTTTCAAAGGTAAAACCGAGTGTTGATGCCAATTTATACAAAAGCGTGTATGCATAATCGACATTTTTGTTTGCCTTGTTAGTTAAGTCAAACAACACCGCAAGAGCCTTTGAAGTATTCAAATCATCATCCATAGCTTCGACAAATTGTTTATATTCATCATATTGAGTAATATCAAGAGTTTCAATTTTTGTCTTTGCAGCATTAAGCATCCTTTTTACACCGTTAGCTGCAGCTAGCAATGCTTCATCCGAAAACTCAACAGGCATTCTGTAATGATTTGTAAGTATAAAGAATCTGATTGTATTTGAATCATAATTTTTAAGCAAATCGTCAATTGTTAAGAAATTACCCAAAGATTTTGACATTTTTTCTTTGTTTATTGTTACAAAACCATTGTGAAGCCAATAATTAACAAATTTGCATCCGTTTGCACACTCCGACTGTGCTATTTCATTCTCATGGTGAGGAAAAATCAAATCCGCACCGCCGGCGTGGATATCTATGGTTCTACCCAAATATTTTCTGCTCATTGCAGAACATTCAATATGCCACCCGGGACGTCCGACACCCCATGGTGAGTTATATCCGAATTTCTCATCTTTTTTCCACAGTGCAAAATCAAGCGGGTCCTCTTTTTGTTCACCGACCTCTATTCTTGCTCCGCTTTCTAATTGGTCTATCGGTTGTTTCGATAAGTAACCGTAATTAGGGAATTTTTTCACTCTGAAATAAACATCTCCGCCAACTTCATAAGCATAACCTTTATTAATAAGGTCTTTATTCATAGATATCATTTCACCTAAGGTTTTAGTCGCAAAAGGTTCAATATCAGGGGGCAAATTATTGAGAGCTTTCATACTTTCCGAAAATTTGCCGTACCAGTATTTTGAAACCTCTTCAGGAGTTTTTCCTTCTTTTTCGGCTTTTTTAAGAATCTTGTCATCTACATCCGTAACATTTCTGCAATAAGTTACATCATATCCTTTAAATTTTAAATATCTGTACAAAACATCCCAAGTTATATAACATCTTGCGTGTCCTAAGTGTGCATTGTCATATACAGTAGGACCGCAAACGTACATTTTTACTTTGTTTGGCTCTATTGTTTTAAATTCTTCAACCTGATTTGTATATGAATTGTGTAGTCTCATAAAAAACGCTCCCTGTAACAACAAAATCAATTTTATAACACACATAAATAAATGTCTATAAAATAAGGAAGTTGACAATTATAATAAAAACCGATATAAATTACTAATTTAAAAGCCCCTTTTGTCTTGCAGAAAAAATTTGATTTATATATAATCAACTTACAATGGGTATAATCCAAAAATCACAAAAAGCGTTAGAATATGACAAGGTTCTAAAAGAACTTTCCGGCTGTACCAAAACAGAACAGTCAAAAAAGTTGTGCCTGGATCTGACTCCATATGTACGCAAAGAAGATATACAAAGAGAGCTCAATTACACAAAAGAAGCAAAAACAGTATTAGATTATGCAAAAGATATTCCGATAGATAATATTCTGAATTTTTCGGAATTAAAATTAAAACACGAATATTTTAATGAAGAAGAACTTATTGATATTGCAAAATCGTTAAGAACTTTCAGGCTGGTAAGAAATTTTATAAAAGAAAACCTTCCTTATGAAACCGGTCTGGCTCAACTCGCAAATGATATATACACAAACAAAGAACTTGAAGATAAAATTTTTGATACATTTGATGAAAATTATGTAGTGAAACATGATGCGACGCAAGAACTTGCAGGTTACTATTCGTCATTAAAAGATACGGATATCGCTTTAAAAGAAAAAGTTCAATCATTGATGAATTCTGCCGAATTTCAATCACATCTGCAAGAGAATATATACACTTTAAGAGACGACAGAATCGTTTTTCAGGTAAAAGCCTCCGATAAAAGCAAAGTATCCGGAATAGTGCATGATGTTTCTGCCACAAATAAAACATTTTATATTGAGCCTGCACAAATTGTACCTTTGAACAATAAAATTCGGGAATTAAAATCCAAAATTTATTCGGAAGTCATAAGAATATTGACTGTTCATACAAATAATATAAGAAAAGAACTTCAAAATCTTATAAATACCGAAAAACTTATATCAGTCATTGATTTAATATTTGCAAAAGCACGTTATGCTGTTAAAACGCAGTCAATTGAACCTATAATTGCTGATAAAAAGATTATAAAAATAGATTTAATGCGGCATCCGCTTCTTATAGGCAGAGTTGAAAATATTGTTGAAAACGATTTTTTCCTTGGTGATGGCTACAATTCACTTATAATAACCGGCTCAAATACCGGCGGTAAAACAGTCACGCTTAAAACTGTCGGGCTATTTATCATAATGATGAAAACAGGATTATTTTTGCCATGTGCAGAAGCTCATATTTATCCATATGACAAAATTTTTGCTGATATCGGCGATGAACAAAGTATTCTACAAAGTTTATCAACATTTTCATCCCACATGAAAAATATTATTGATATTATAAATTATTCTGATAGTGATACAATTGTGCTTATTGATGAGCTTTGTGCAGGAACAGATCCGCAAGAAGGAGCAATTTTAGCGGAAGTTATACTTAAGAATCTTGCAAAGAAAAAAACAGCTTCCGTTATTACAACTCATTACGGTGAGCTTAAAACTCTCGAATTTTCTGATCCGTATTTTAAAAACGCAAGTGTTGAATTCGATACGGAAACCCTTAAACCAACATACAAGTTGATAATAGGAATACCGGGGTTAAGTAATGCAATATCTATTTCGGCAAATTTGGGCTTGAGCGAGGATTTGATATGGGAAGCAAAAGGACTTCTGATTACAAAACGTGATAACACAAGCCTTGCTGTTGAAAAACTCCATGATACACAACTTAGGCTCGATAACAATCTGAAAAATGCCGCAAAACTCAATGCGGATGCCGAAGAACTTAAAGCCCATTACGAAAAAGAATTGGCACAGCATAAAAAAGATAAGAAAAAACTTCTAAAACTAATCAAGGACAAATTCGAAGGACAGATAAATTCTGCAAGGGAAGAAGTTAAAGAAATATTGACTGAACTTAGAAAAGAAAAGTCCGAAAAGATTGCAAGGCGTTCTTACGAAAGACTTGCAAATCTTGAAAAGAATATGAGAGAAGAAATTTCTCAAATCGAAGAAGCAGAAACATATACCGAACTCAATTGGGATAATATCAAGGTTAATGATATTGTAATGATAAAGGACTTAAATCAGCAGGTCAAAATACTTTCACTCCCCGACAAAACAGATAATTTGTTTATACAAATGGGAATGATAAAAACAAAAGTAAGCAAAGACCGTTTAGCAGTCTTTAACCAAAAACTTGCAAATAAAATCAGCTTGCCAAGTTATAAAAAAGAAGCGTTTAATCTTAAGCGATATGATATTTCAAACACACTTGATTTAAGGGGAGAAAGAGTAGAAGAAGCTCTTGATAACTTGGAAAACTATCTTGATAAAGCCAGTCTGGCAAACCTAACCCCTGTATACATAATTCATGGACACGGAACAGGTGCTTTGAAATCAGCAGTAAGAGATTTTGTATCGACATCTCCCTATGTCGCAAAATACCGTGCCGGAGAAGATGCTGAAGGTGGAGATGGCGTATGTGTGATAGACTTAAACTGAAAATTTCACCCACTATTCATGTTTTTAAGGTTATGTGATATAATTTTCCCATGTTTACGGGCATCATAGAAGAACTCGGTAAAATCCGACAAATCACAACAAACAGAATACAAATAGAATGCAAAACTGTTTTAACCGATTTAAAAATAGGCGACAGTATTGCTGTTAACGGAGTTTGTCTTACCATAGTCGAGATTGGAAAAGATTTTTTTACTGCCGATATTTCCCAAGAAACAATGAGAATAACAACATTTAGGGAACTAAAATTAGGAAACTGCGTTAATCTTGAAAGAGCAATGTCTGCAAACGGAAGATTTGGAGGGCATATTGTTTCAGGACATATTGATTCAACCGGTAAAATAATCGGAATAAAAAGACAGGGGGATTTTTATAATCTTGAAGTAGAACTTGATTCCAAAACTTCAAAATACACAATATATAAAGGCTCCATTACAATAAACGGTATTAGTTTAACTATTGCCAAATTAAATGATAATATAATAACTTGTGCAATAATTCCGCATACTTTTGAAAATACAAATTTAAAAACACTTACGCAAGGTGATTATGTAAACATCGAAACTGATATTTTGGCTAAATATATTGAAAAATTTTTATCAACGGGTGATAATAAATCAGGAATAGATGAGAATTTTCTTATTGAAAACGGTTATATATAAAACAACTTAATCACTAAATCATTAAAACTATGATAAACACGAAATTCAATACAATAGAAGAAGCTCTTGAGGATTTTAAAAACGGAAAACCTCTTATTGTTGCTGACGATGAAGACAGAGAAAATGAGGGAGATTTAATAATCTCCGCAGAATATGTGACACCGGAATTTATCAACTTTATGGCAAAAGAATGCAGAGGTCTTATTTGTCTTGCTATCTCATCGGAAATAGCGGAGAAGCTTGAACTTCCGCAAATGGTATCAAAAAATACCGAAAGTATGCAAACAGCTTTTTCTTTGAGTATAGATGCGAATCAAAAATACGGAGTGACTACCGGAATATCGGCTTTTGACAGAGCAAAGACTGTGGAAGTCGCTATTGCACCGGATGCAGTACCGTCCGATTTAAGACGCCCCGGACACATGTTTCCTTGCGTTGCAAGAAAGGGAGGAGTATTGAAACGCTGCGGACATACGGAAGCCGTGGTCGATTTGGCAATACTTTCCGGACATCGTCCGGCAGGAGTTATGTGCGAAATTATGTCCGAAGACGGCCATATGATGAGAAGAGATGAATTAAGTAAATTTGCAGAGAAACATAATATAAAATTTATTACGGTTTCAGATTTAATCGCATACAGACTTAAACGTGAAAAATTTGTAAAAAGGGAAATTGAAGTATTTCTACCGACACAATTCGGAGATTTTAATATTGTCGGATATACGGATACAATTACCGGATGCGAACATGTAGCTCTTGTTAAAGATGACGGTTCTGATAAGATACCGCTTATTCGTGTTCACAGTGAATGTCTTACCGGAGATATTTTCCACAGTCTTAAATGTGACTGCAACTGGCAACTGCATAATGCTCTTCACATGATAGATGAATACGGAAAAGGGGCTTTAATATATATTCGTGACCATGAAGGGCGTGGAATCGGACTTATTAATAAGTTGAAAGCATATAAACTGCAAGAACAAGGACAGGATACGATAGAAGCAAATGTATCTTTAGGTTTTGCCCCTGATTTAAGAAATTATGGTGTCGGGGCTCAAATTATTCTTGATTTGGGATTTAACAACTTTAATCTTATTACAAATAATCCTAAAAAAATTATCGGACTCAAAGGATATGGACTTAATATACATGAAAATATAAACATTAAATCAGAAGTTAACAAATATAATGAACGATACATCCAAACTAAAAAAGAAAAGATGCATCATTTAATGTAGAGGTACGCTTATGACAGAAACTGGATATGAAGTTGAAACTTTAAATAAAAACACATTTAAAATCTTCAAAGGAATTTACAATGACTTTAAATCAAAGGCAATTAGTGAATACAAGTTTGAACTGCCTCCGCTTGAATATGATGAATTTATTGATGCGGTTGAAAAAGGCTATTTGAAGTGCATAGTTCTCAAGGAAAATGAAATCCCGACCGCATTTTTGGTATACACAACCTCAATTACAGAATCTATAGAATTAAACATGATTCACTGTCTCGGCACAGAAGATGAAGCTACTAAACAAAAACTCTTGATAGAACGTTTTTTGGAAATAACAGAGAGCGAAAGACAGGCAAAAGTTGTTTCTTACCCTATGCTCGGGCATCAATCAGTTTTTACTGCCGATATTGCACGATACGGTTTCAAATTTATAGGTTTGGCCGTATTAAGATTTGTTATGGGAAATGCTTCATCAGAAAGAATTCTGGAAAATATGAAGCTACCTGATAAACCCGAGAAATATAAACTGGTCGGATATGATGATACCTATAAAGATAATGCAATAAAAATCATTCATGAAGCATTTAAAGATACCCAGGATGCAATATATGATACTCGCTTTAAAAGTATAGACGGCACGGCAGACATAATAAATAAGGTTACAGAGAATGTTTATGGCGAATTTTTACCTGAGGCAAGCTCGGTACTTTTATGTGATGAAAAACCATGCGGATTTGCCTTTGCAAATATTACCGGTGGGAAAATCGCAAACATTCCGCTCGTTGCAATAGAAAAAAATCATAGAGGTAACGGATTTTCAGCATTACTTTTAAATCGTACAATAAAAACAATGGTTGACTGGGTTAAACTCGGTCAAAAAGATTTGAGTGAAGTTAATGTAACAACAGAAACAAATAATTATAAAGCGTTAAAAATGTACAGGAAAGCAGGCTTTAGAGAGGATTATTGTTATCCTCAAGCATATCTTTTACAAAAACGCAAAAAATAAAAATTTGTGATATAATTCAATTTGTGATAATATAAAAAAAAATAAATAGTAGTAGAAGAAGAGTGACAATCTTTGAAAAAATAGTCATATGAAAGGAGAAGTATGAAAATTTCTAAAGAACTCTTAATGGCAGTAGGCGTAATCGCTATTTCTACAGGTGTTGCAATGGCTGATGACAGTATTCAAGCATATGCACATCCTACACTTTTCGGTACACAAGGACATTCTCTTGTTACAGCCGATTCGGATGTAATTGTAGGCGGTAAGATTTACAAACCATGCCAAACAAAAGCAATGGAAGGAAAACAAAATGTACTAGTATCACGTGAAGCAAAGAAAATGCTCGGTGATATGCAATCAAAAATGGATCAAAAAAGAGGCGCTCTCTATGATCCTAAAATGCCGGTTCTTCGTTCTGAATTAGCATTCTTGATTTCTGAAGGTTTAGGTTTAACAAAATCTACTCCGGATAACTACACAGATTTAGCTAATTCATACTGGGCAAAAGACGAAATCGACAGAGTATTAACTCAAGATATCATGATTGGTTATCCGGATAACACTTTCAAACCTGATAAAGCAATCAATAAAGCTGAAGTATTCTGTACTTTCGCAAAAATGATGAATGTACCTGCAAGTGCTACAGCAGTTCCTGTTCTTAACGGAAGAGAGTTAAAATACATTCCGCAATGGGCTTATGCTGCAACAAATGAAGTTATTGCTTCAGGTATCTTAAATGTTCTTCCTGATCAAGATAAAGTCATCAATGATGAATATCTTTCAAAAGAACAAGTTGCATTCTTGATTTCAGCTATGAAGAAAAACTTCAAGATTGACTTATCAAACGGTGCAATTGGTTGTGCAACAAGATATGAACAAACAGCCGTTAAAATCAAATTAAGTGAAAGATTAAGTGCAAGAACTTCAAATGCAAATGATACATTTACAGCTAAAACAACTGAAGATGTTATCGTTAACGGAATAAGCTTCCCGGCTGGTTCAACTATTAAAGGTAAAGTCGTTTCAGTTGTAAGACCCGGAGTAAAGAGACCAGGTTATATTGAAGTTGAATTTGATACTATCAAAAACGGTGATGCTTGTGTTGAATTGCCAAAGAAACTTTCAAGTGCACAAGTTGATGTAATGAAGAACCCGAATATTATTTCAAGAATTTTGGGAGCTCCGTTCTCAATGGTTGGCCGTGTTGCAGGTGTTTCAGGAAGATCAGTTTCAGAAACAGCTGAAGTTATAGCAAATGGTGCAGAAGAAATCCTTGACAACTGCTCAGATTCAATGTCTGATACATTCTCACTTCATCCGCTTAAAGGTTTGAAGAGTGTTGGTTCAGGTGTTATAGCTGTTGGTAAAGGTGTTTATAATATCACTAAATATGCTGTATCAGGAACCTTCGGTATTTTGTATGAATTGGTTGACGAATGCAAATACATTATCGTTCCTAACACAACTAACGATTCAAGCTTGAATCCTGATGAAGAATTAACTATCATATTCTAATTTTCAGGAGAATAAGTTAAAAAAGAGGGTGGCTAAAACCACCCTCTTTTTATATATTAAACATTTATTCGCCGGTACAACCGAATGCGATAGTAACATGTTCTTTAGGATTAATAGCTGATATTTTATATCCTTTAGCATCAACAAGATACGCAACTTCGTCCCCTGTTGTTTGGAATAATCCCATAGTTCCGGATAAAGCAGTCCTTGTAAAGTCAACAGGAGCTTTAACAGTATCTTTTACAACATCCATTGCACTTCTTCCCGCAGCTGGAAGTTGTCCTTGGAATACTTCACCTAATGCAATACCCGTACCTGATGATACGTCTTCTACAGCATTACCGAGTGATGACAGCATGCCGCCTGTTGTACGTCCTACTATACCGACAAGTGAACCTGCCCACGTAAACGGTGCGGTAACAAGTCTGGAAACGATATTAGGCGTATTTGATTTGTCTATTTGTGCAGTCAAAATTTGTCTTGGCAGTGTTGCCTTGCATCCGCAATTCTCAATTTCGGTAAATGCAAGTTTTAAAGCACCTTTTTGGCATCCCGAAGGACGAATAACTTCTACAACTTTGCCATGAACATTTGAACCGGCAGGATATAATTGTCCGTTAATAGTTACATCTTCAAGCGTTTTAGCTGCAAATCTTTGGCCAACGTGAGAAGATTTTGCCGTAACTTGATCTTTAAATTCAAGCTGTAAAGTAGGTATTTGAACAATTTCTTCTTCCTGAACATAAGCCTTTTTGTCTATAGGACACATCGGACAATCATTGTTAGCAGTGACAGGATTTTTGTCAATTCCTGCATTTACACGAATATTTTGCATCATAGAAGCAATTTCGGCCCTTGTTGCATCTTTAAACGGGGCAATTGTTCTCGGATTCGGAGAATTATCCAATGCACCTTTTTCAAGAGCTGTCGCTAAAGGTATTTGTGCCCATTCAGGAACAGTGTTTCCGTCATTGTATTGGGAAAGTATTTCCTGAGCTTTGCATTTGTCAACCTGAGGACACTTTATTCCTTTTGCTAAAGCACAAAGAGCTTCGGCTCTTGTTACGTTATGGTTTGGCATAAATGTTCCGTTAGGATAACCTTTAAGCATATCCTGATGTACTGCTGCAGTAATTGCCGAGTTTGCCCAATGATTAACAGGTACATCAGAAAAAATCTTTTCTGTTGCACAAGAATATGTATCCTGATTAAAACCTTTTACAAGCATAGTTGCGAATTCAGCACGACTTATGTTTCTTGAAGGTTTAAACATTCTGTCAGGATAACCGACAACAATATCATTAGTAGCTAATTTGTCGATAGGACATGATGCCCAGTGACCGTTAGGAACATCAGGGAACATCTGCAAGTTAGCGGCAGCTCCAGTAGACATCTCACCGAACGGAGTTAAATCAAACGGGACAAGTGTCTTTTTAATGGCTTGAATAGAGTTAGCAGTGCCCATTTGAATCGGACAATCCATTCCGTCCATTATGTGTTCATCCCTCATAATCGGAACACCATTACGGGTTTGTAAATCATTTAAACACGGAATATCAGCAGCAGCTCCGGTAATACTGCTGTCGGTAGCGACAGTAGTTCCCATAGTGCCGGCACTGAGTTTAGAATTGTCTCTTGTAATACTAAAACCCTCCGCTGAATAAACAGAGTCAGCCTGAGTACCTACATAGTTGTTATAACCGTAAATACCGTTAGGATATGCGTAAACCTGTTTCATGTTTTCCCTGTTCAAATCTTTTGTACCGGGACATAATGCACACGAAGGAACGGGATCAGGTTCGCATTTTGGTGGCGTATTACAATCGCAAGGTTCAACTTTATGTTGTTCACACGGACAAGCCGCACCTGTAATAACAGGTAATTCTTCCTTTGAACAAGCGCTTTCCGTAACGATTGGGCGCCGATCACAAGGACACGCAGCAAATACTGTTGTATTAAAAGAGCATGATGCTATACCAACGGCAATTGCAGCTGCTAAAGTAAGTTTTCTAATCGTCATTATAACCTCCTTTGTAAACGAGTGGAGAAGATTTTCATCTGTCTCAAATAAATTATGGAAGTTTTAAGAATTAAAAACATTACCGAAAAAGAGAGTCCGGTTGGGGAATTATGAAAAAAAAGTTATTAACAGGTAAATTTGGAACCTATTATTTATAAGAGTTTATAGAAAAATTTTTCAGCAAATTCATATTAAAAATTTACTAATTTATACAAATATTAAGAAATGTTAAGACATTATTATTGCTAAAAACATTATGGATATTGACTCTTAAAATTTTATAAAAAATTAACTAAAAAAAATAAGCAATTTTTTAAAACAAAAAAACTTAATAGATATATATAGGGGATAACTTAATATAGGAGATTTTTTATGGTTAATCAAAAAGTAGATTCAAAATTAATAGGAAACATTGTGGCTACATTTAAAGAGAGCCATCCGGATGTAACAATTACGAAGGAATTAAGCGATGCAGTAAATGAAGTTGAAAAACAAAATACAATATTTGAACAAGGTGCAAACGCTAAATTTAAAAAATGGAGAGATTTTTCTGCAGGATTGCATGCTCAACGTAATGCGGAAATTCCATTTGAAAATGTTGATGATTTAAATTATCGTGTTCACGGATATATGGATTGGCAAAAATCTACAGATAGAGCATTGACAGAGGCAGAAAAAGCTCAATACACAGTACAAAATTATGAAATGAACAAGAAAGCAAATCCTTTAAAATTTTTAAAATCCTACAGGCAAGACAGAAAAAACGGCGTTAAAAAAGGAATTATTAAATCTTTTAAGGAATATAAAGCAAAAATAAATCAAGGCAGTTACAGATATTTTCTTAAATGTGAATATAAGGATGCCGCTAACAAAGTACTGGTTCCGCTTGAACAAGCAGGGCAAGCAGCAAAAAATGTAGATGAACGTTTATCTAGCACAATAAACAATAAAACTGAAATTTTTAAAGAAGTAACTCTGGAAAGAGCTAAAAAAACAGAACAAGCTATATTCGGCAAATCTTTTGGTAAAAAGGCAGGCAAAGCAGGGTTGATAGTAGGAGTAGCGGCTTTGGGCATCTATGGTATATATAAGATCTATGACTACTTCGCAAATGATGATGCACAAAAATACACTGAATCATACAACACTGCTCCGGCAAGAAACACAGCTACAAAACCAGCTGTTACAACAGAGCCGGCTAATAAAGAACAAAAGGTTTGTGATACTGTAATCGCTGAAACAGAAAAATCTGACACAACATCACAAAAAGCGATTGTGACAAATATGGAAAAACCACAAAAAGAAAATGTTAATGAACAAGCAACCGCAAATATTGTTAAAAATGCAGAAGCTGAATCTAATAATGAAAAAGCCGAAGATAAAACTAAAGTAACCTCGGATTCAAAGCCTGTAGTTACCGAAGAAAAATCTAAAGTAACTGCGGATTCAAAAACAGTAGTTACTGAAAAATCTGCCGAGCCTAAAAAAGAAATAGATGCGGATATTGCTGAAAGAAGACGTTTATTTGAAATAGCTGTCGGGAAAGCAAGAACTCAGATTAACCTTGACGGCGTTGAAAGTGAAACATATACAATTGTAAAAGGTGACTCACTATGGAAAATTGCTAAAAAGACGCTGGTCAATGAAGGAGTACAAAATCCTGCATCTAACGAAATCGTCAAACGAATCGCACTTATTGCTCTATTAAATGAACAGATTGAAAAAGTTACGGAATACGTTCTATTACCGAATAAAACATTGAAAGTTCCAAATAAAGCTACTGTTGCATATATAGAAAACAATGAAGAATATAGCAGAATACTATCAATGCTTGTTGATATTTATGCATAATATTTACAGATAATTAATAATTAAAAACGGAGTTTTACAAGTTATACATCATACAGTGTACTTGTAAAACTCTGTTATTCGTGATAAAATTTAGCACATAGAGAAGAGAAGAGGTTATTTGGTGAGCGAAGGACATTGGATAGTAAATACGGTTATTGCCGGTCATCCTGTTGCGTTTAACATGGACACACTGATTACAATGTGGGCAGCAATGGGCTTTTTAATTATTATATCTTTTATTGCGACTCGAAATCTCTCAATTTTTCCGTCAAAATTACAGTTGATATTTGAAAAAATATTGGGCTATTTTAAAGGTATTGCTGACGGCATGATTGGAAAAGACGGGAAAAAGCATTTTCCTCTCATTATGTCACTGTTTCTGTTTATAGTTACCGCAAATCTTATGGGACAATTACCTCTGAGAATGATTGAACTTCAGCACGGAGAAATTGCTTCTCCGACAAATGATATAAACTTAACAGCAGGTCTTGCAATAATTGTTCTGGTTTATTATGTAACGGCAGGTATTATTAAGAAAAAAGCACATTTTCTATTCAAAGGTTTCTCTTTTGAGGGAATTATAGAACTTTTCGTAGAAATTTTGGATATGATTACAAGACCGTTAACATTAGCACTACGACTTTTTGGAAACATACTTGCAGGAGAAATTCTTATAGGTGCAATGCTCGGGCTGATGGCTTGGGGACTACCCTTGCCGTTTATGTTCTTTGAAGTTCTTGTAGCTTGCATACAAGCGTTGGTATTTACAATGCTGACAACAGTTTATATAGCAACAGCTGTAAATGAAGAATAATATATAATATAAAAAGGAGAAAAATTATGGAAAACGTACAAACAGTTTCGGAATTGGCACAATTGGGTGCAGGTATTGCAATCGGTTTTGGCGCTGTAGGTGCCGGACTTGGTATAGGTATTGCAACAAAAGGTTTAATGGAAGGTATTTCAAGACAACCTGAAATCGCAGGTAAAGCAATGGGGTTCTTCCTTTTAGGTGCAGCTCTTGCAGAAGCCTGCGCAATTTATGCTTTGATTATCGCACTTAAATTATCAGGTATGATGGGATAACTTTTTCTGTAGAAAAAGTTACCAAAAAGACTTTTCATATTGAGCAGATTGCTTAATCTTCCAATGTTGAGGTCTTGAGGTCGTAGGTATAATATGGAATTTAACGGAACATTTTTAGCAACTATAGTTACATTCATATTGTTTGTCTTTGTGATGAATAAGATTTTGTATGCCCCTATTCTCGGAATAATGGAGGAAAGGGAAAACTTTATCAACGGTAATTATAAAACTGCCGAAGAAAACAATACAAAATCAGAAGCTCTGACAGAGGAAAGAAAAGAAAAACTTGATAATGCCAAAGATGAAGCAAGAGAAAAGTATCTGGGAATTATTGAAGAGTATAAATCACAAAAAGCGGATACGGTATCTGAAGCTCAGACTGTTTCTAAAGAAAACATTGCTAACGCCAATGCAGAACTTGCTAACATATCTAATGACGTTAAAAACGGATTAAAAGGTTATATGAATGATTTAGCAAATGATATTGTAGAAAAGATTATCGGCTACAGAAGTTCTGAGGAAGGCTTTGATGATGCAAAAGTAGACGAAGTTTTGTGGAGTCAAAAGGTTTAATGAAAAAGTTATTTAGCATTTTAAAAAATCTTATAATATTAATTTCCAAAGTCATAGCTGTAACAGCAGTGGTGATAGCGGTATTGTATGCATATTATAAATTAATGGGTATTGTTTTCAGCAGCTTTTTACCGCAGTTGTCAGTATGGGTGCTTGCTAACTTTATTCTTTTTGCCGGTATTTTGTATTATGTAATCTTTAAAAAAATACATGCTCCGGAACAAATTGCTAAAATGCAAAAAGATATTGCGGAAACAATTGAAACCTCCGAAACTACCAAAACAGAATCGGAAAAGAAATTGAGCAATATAGAAGAAAGTCTGGTTCATATAAAAGAGGAAATAGATGCTATTTTATCAAGCTCAAATGAAAACGCAAAACTTATAGGCGAAAAAATTCTTGCTGATGCTCAAAGTACTGTTTTAGTAATTCAGGAAAATTCTGAAAAAACCATTGAAAACAACAGAGAACTTTTAAAAAATGAACTTCTGAAAAGAGCATCACTGGCATCTGTGGAAGTAGCAAAATCTTATATTCTGAGTGAATTAGAAAAGAATCCTGAACTGCATGACAAAATGATAGATGAGAGTATCGAAAAAATAGAAGGGACGGAATTATAATGACAGAAGCGGTTAAAGATAAAAATTCCGAACTTATATCAAAAAGGTGGGCACACGCTTTAATGGAGCTTGTGCAAGAAAATAACGAAATATCCAAAGATGATATTTTAAATCAATTGAAAGATATATCTGAAACGATTGACTCTTCGGAAGAATTAAAAACGGTTTTGACTAATCCGTCAATTTCTACAGAGGAAAAACAAATTGTATTATGCAAATTATTCCAAAACAGAACAATTCCTATAGTTTACAATTTCGTATATGCACTTAATCTTAGAAAAAGAGTTGCTTTAATCGGTGAAATAGCACTCGAATATGAAAAGGAATTGGATAAAATTAAGAATATAACTCATGTGGAAGTAACCTCCGCTATTGAGCTAAAAGATGAGAGAAAAGAAGATATTAAAAACAAAATAATTTCAAAGCTCAATAAAGAAATTATTGTCAATTGGAACATTAACAAAGATATTATTGCGGGACTGATATTTAATATTGATGAAACAATTTTAGATAACAGTGTACAACATAAGTTAGAAGATTTAAGTAAAACTATTATAAAAGGATAAGGGGATAAATATGGCAGTAATAAATCCTGATGAAATCAGTTCAATACTAAAAGAAAACATCCGTAACTATGAAGCAAAAGCTGAAATATCAAATATTGGCTCAGTACTTGAAGTCGGTGACGGTATTGCAAGAATTTACGGTCTTAGAAATGTTATGTCAAACGAGTTAGTTGAGTTTGAAGACGGGAAAGGCACTCTGGGTATTACGCTTAACCTTGAAGAAGGTAATGTCGGTGTCGTAATTCTCGGAGAATATACCCATATTAAAGAAGGCATGACAGTAAAAACTACCGGAAGAATAGCATCAGTCCCTGTAGGGGATGCTTTAATAGGAAGAATTATAAACCCAACCGGCCGTCCGATTGACGGCAAAGGTGATATAATTACCGATAAAACACGACCGATTGAAAGAGTTGCTCCCGGTATTGTTGCACGAAAATCTGTTCATCAACCTTTACAGACAGGTTTAACTGCAATTGATGCCCTGACTCCTATAGGCAGAGGTCAGAGAGAACTGATTATCGGTGACAGACAAACAGGAAAAACCGCAATAGCAGTCGATACTATTCTTAACCAAAAAGGCGGAGATGTTATTTGTATTTATGTAGCGGTAGGTCAAAAAGCATCAACAGTTGCTCAGCTTGCAAAAACTCTTGAAAAAAACGGAGCAATGGATTATTCAATAATAGTTTCAGCTACTGCTAATGAACCGGCTCCTTTACAATACATAGCACCTTTTGCAGGTGTAGCTATTGCAGAAGAATTTATGGAACAAGGCAAACACGTCTTAATAGTATATGATGATTTGACAAAACATGCTCAGGCTTATCGTGCAATGAGTTTGCTTCTTAAAAGACCTCCGGGACGTGAAGCATATCCGGGGGATGTATTCTATCTTCATTCACGTTTGCTTGAAAGAGCTGTAAAATTGAATGATGAACTTGGAGGCGGAAGTATTACGGCACTTCCAATTATTGAAACACAGGCAGGTGACGTTTCCGCATATATTCCGACTAACGTAATTTCAATTACTGACGGTCAAATTTTCTTGGAAACATCCTTGTTTAATTCAGGTGTAAGACCTGCCATCAATGCCGGTATATCTGTATCCCGTGTGGGCGGTGCGGCTCAAACTAAAGGTATTAAGCAAGTAGCAGGCAAATTAAGACTTGACCTCGCTCAGTTTAGAGAACTGGAAGCATTTGCACAGTTTGCATCCGACCTTGATGCTGCGACTAAAAAGCAATTATTAAGAGGCCAAAAACTGACAGAAGTTCTTAAACAACCGCAATATAAACCGTTAACTGTTGCTCAACAGGTTACAATTCTTTTTGCGGCAAATGAAGGCTATCTTGATGAAATTGATAATAAAAAGATACCTGAATTTAAGGCAGGTTGGTTTGAACACTTTGAGGCTAAAATGCCTGATTTGAACAAAGCGCTGAATGATGGTGCAAAATTATCGGATGAGGACATTACAGCTTTGAAAGAACAGCTTGATGCGTATGTAAAATCATTATAACAGTGGAAAATTATTAAAAAATGGCAAATTTAAAAGATATTAAAAGCAGAATAACAAGTGTTCAGAACACTAAAAAGATAACGAAAGCAATGAAAATGGTTGCGGCTGCTAAGGTTAAAAAAGCAGAAAATACCGTTAAAGCTGCAAGACCTTTTTCGGATGAATTGGTTCATCTTTTCAGAAAATTAGTCACAACAGTCGGAGAATTTTCTGTTTCCGGTTTAAAGGTAGAAAGAGGGTTGGACAATTATCCTGCGTTATTAACAAAAAAAGAAGTTAAAACAGAAGGAATACTGGTAATCACATCAAACAAAGGTCTTGCAGGAGCATACAATGCTAATATTATAAAAGCCGCCTTGGCAAGAGTTAAGAATAACTCGGAGAACGGTATTAAATCCGTAATTTACCCCGTCGGACAAAAAGCAATCTCGTCGTTGAAGCATAAAGCAACCGATTTTATTTTAAAAGACGGCTATATAAGTGTTGCAAACGACCCGACTGCAACAGGTGCAAATATCATAGCTGAAGATATTGCTGAAGATTTTGTATCAGGCGTTATTGATAAAATAGAAATTATTACAACCCATTTTAATAACATGATGTCTTATAATATTGTAAATTGGGAAGTTTTGCCGGTAAAAGTTGAAAAAGCGGAAGAACACGAACTTGATCCGATTATGGAATATGAGCCATCAGCAAGCGGAGTTCTGCAGCAGCTTGTTCCGATGTATATAACAAATTCAATCTATCAGGCACTTCTTGAGGCCAATGCGAGTGAACTTGCATCCAGAATGACCGCTATGTCAGCGGCATCAAATAATGCGGAAGAAATGATAAATACGCTTACCATTGATTATAATAAGGCACGTCAATGGGCAATTACACAGGAACTTGTTGAAATTGTTTCCGGTGCGGCTGCGATTTAGATTTTATCAAACTTTCTTTAAATACTTATCCCAACGATGCTCAAATTCATCTACGGCTTTTGCAGCTTCTTCTTCCGTATATTTGTATTTGGAAAGACTTATCATTATTCGCCCGTCAGATTCTTCCATTAATTTTTTCTTTATTTTATAAGGATAAGTTTCATTTCCCTGCATACCACCTTTATGAATTTCTTCAATAATATCATCTACATATTTCTGCATGTATTGCGGAATCTTCGGAAAGCGTTTGATGTATTCAGGCAAAGGCATATTTTCACGATACCTGTTTCCGCTTGCAGAAGTAAGCAAGAAGTTTCCTATAGTATTTAAACCGCCTAATGAAGCGGGCGTTATATGTTCAATTGAACCCGTTGATGCTATAAACAGACGTCTTGTAATTTCTGTTTGATTGCGCTGAGAATACTTGACAACAAAAGCATTGCGACTGCTTTCCGAGGTAGGCAAAAATAAAGCCTTATTTTTAATGTCATTAAAAATTTCACGCTCATTCTCTTTAGGAATAATCTCTTCAAGAGAATTTAAAAAAGTTTTACGCTTAAATGTATCTTGCTTACTGTTACTCAAAATTACTTGTCTGCATTTTGTTGTTTTCTCTCTGAGCTTTAGCGCCGTTTGCGGAGAAAGTTTTCTGGAAAGCATATCAACATCATCTAAAACTTCCAATTCTTCAAGTTTTAACCTGGTCAGACAATTAATCTTTATCATCTGCAAACAGTTTTGTAAATTGTCATCCGGATTCAAAAGAGCAAAATCTTTAAAAATCGCATAAATTGATTTCTCAACAGGCAGCATATTCTTTTTATATGGTGCCAGAAGTTTCACCGCATCTTCAGCGGTTTTACATTTGGCCAGATTCTTTTCAAATCCTTTAATCATCTCACTCGGAATAATTTTTATGCCGCGATACGGACAGGTTATATCTCGTAATTTTCTGAGAGGTTTCCCGGCAGAAGTAGTACCTTCATATGGAATGTCATAATAATACTTCAAATAATTCTCGGGGGTAATTTTAGGGGTAATTTTTGAAGATTTTTTAGACGTGCTTTTTGACGTACGTTTTGAAGTACTTTTTGGAGTAGTATTTTTTATCTTTTTAGGGGTCATCATTGCCTTTAAATAAGCTATCTTACTTTCATGATATCAGATATTTTAAGGGGTTGCAAGTAGTTTTTATCCAATTAAAATATTTAAAACACAACAACAAAATCCGCATTCCCTAACTCTCTTTATTCCTTATAAGCAATCAACAACCCGCCAGGAATATCGAGAATCGTGTATTGAAAATCTTCATCAGAATTAATAGAATCAATAAATGTTTGTACCTTTTCGGGATGAGTTGTAATATTATCGGCCGCAATCACAGCTCTATCCGTCAAGTGCGGTTTTACAAGTCTGAAATAATCAACATATTCAGCTTTATTCGCATCTATAAAAACAAAATCAAACTTCTCATCCGAACTTAATGCCGCAAGTACTTTAATTGCAGAACCTTGCAGTGTCCTTATAATATCAGATACCCCGCATTTTTTGAAGTTCTCTATCGCAATAGATTGCCGCTTAGCAAAATATTCAATAGTGGTAAGTCTTCCGCCGGTTGTTTTAAGAGCTTTTGCAATCCACAAACCCGAATACCCGTTTGAAGTACCTATTTCGAGAGCAGATTTAATTCCTGACATTTTAACAATAGTATTTAAAAGCAAGCCGGTAGTTCTTGAAACATTCCAGAATTCTTTTTGAGTCTTTTCAAGCTCGCTAAGAGTTTCCGATGTGGTTTCGTCCAATAATATATCCATTTAAACCTACTCAAAAAGTCTGACTCTGTCGGAAATCTTTACATCTTTCACCGGAACATTCACGGTATATGTTTTTATTAAATTTCCTTTTTCCAAATCAATTATTGAATATCTGTTTTTCTTGACATCGGCAGCTATTGCCAAATTTGAGCCTGACATCTTATTTAATCTTGCGTTAAACCCCTCAGCAGGAAGATTTATATTGCTCAAAATCTCATTTGTTTTTGTGTTAATTCTTTGAATTACATTATTTTGTCCGCAAAGGATATAAATTATGTCGCCGTGTTTCAGCATTGCAACAGGTTTGTTATCAACCATAATTTCACGTTCCAACGTCAAATTGTCATAATCAACAATTGCAATTCTGTTTTTTGTACGGCTCGCTATATACAACTTATTATCAGCAAACATCAAAGCAGATACATTTGGAAATTTTCCTATATTTTTAAGCGCATAATCATTTTCGGTTTCTATAGCCCAAATTTCATTTTTCATTTTATCTACATAAAAAATCTTATCACCTGCAAGCAAAAACTTTTCGCAATATCCGTTAATTCGGATTTTTTGAACAATTGCCATTAGATTAAGGTCAATTACAAAAATAGTAGATGAATCCGGAGCGGAAACATAAGCTTTGTTTGCAGTTTCATCGATTAATATTTCATCCGGATTTGTTCCGAGTGATATTTGTTTTATAAATCTTGAATCTGCAACAGAAACAATATCCAAATACGGTCTGTCATAAGAAGTTACAAGCAGAAACTTTCCTTTTCCAACTGGCTCAACATCAATAGGTATTGATTTTTGAGCGAGTGAATAACTTGGAGATGCTTTTGCAGGTTCCAAAACCTGAATATTTTTTGAATAATTTGTAGATATATAAACAGTTTTATTATTTAACTGCGGAATCAAACCTTGATTGCCGATTTTGTTATTTTCTGATAAAAATTCTTCAAAACTTTCTCTTGTTGTTGTTCTGATTATATCTTCATTTTTTGTATCAATGTTTAAATTTCCTTTAATGCCCTTAAGGTTTTCCGGCAAAACCAAACCGGACGGAACAAGCATATCCTGCGGAAGTAAACCTGTTCTGACCTGGAGTGGCGGATTCTGCATATGAAGAACCGTTTTCTTGCCGTTACCGTCAGGAAATACTCTCAATAGTACAAAATCATTATTAAATATAACAACATCAGGTCGTGAGCTTATTTCTCTGTTTGCCGGTATTGTTTCTTTAACCTTCAAAGTATTTATATCGGAAAACAATGACGGAAATAACGGCAAGTAAATTGTGTTATCGGGAAGAATTACAACACCGTCAAATCTTACATCCGTTCCGGGAATTTTTTCTTGTAAATAATCAGTTACTTCATCCGGTATTTTTGCCGCAAATACAGAATTCACGGCAAATAAGGTTATAACCAGCAATATTAAAATTTTTCGCACAATAAATCTCCTAATGTTTTTAATAAAATAATTTTATCACAATAATTTATTATTTAAAAACACCTTTTATCTTTTCGCCGACAGGGGACTGTTTTTTTGTTTGAATTTCGTACAATTTTCTGTATAAAAGTTTTTCCTCATTAGAAATATGAGTAGGAGTTTTTATTGTAACAATAACTATATGATCGCCTTTAATCGTTGGTTTTGATATATTCGGAACCCCTGCCCCTTTTATTTTAATTGTTTCTCCGTTTTGGATTCCGGCAGGAATTGATACATCACGTTCTCCTTCAAGAGTTCGGACCTTTACGACATCACCCAAAACCGCTTGTGCCGGAGAAATTTCTAATGATGTAAATATATTAATTCCATCACGTTTAAAGTAATCGGAGGGTTTCACATATATTACGATATATAAATCACCGGGAACACCGCCGTTTATACCGGCGTCACCCTCGTGCGATAACCTCATTTTTGAACCGTTATCGACACCTGCGGGAATTTTTATTTCCAGTTTCTTTTCGATGTCTTTTCGTCCCTGCCCTTTACAATCCGGACAAGGATTAGAAATTACGGTGCCTTTGCCATGACAATGCGGACAGGTTACAATTTGGGTGAAATGACCAAGAACAGTTCTTGTAGTCTGCTGTACACTTCCTCTACCGCCACAGGTTTCACAAGTTTTTGGAGTTGCACCATTTTTTGCTCCGGTACCGTTGCATGTAGGGCAGTTTTCAAGGTGGTCAATCTTTATTTCTCTTGTCATACCCTTTACGGCATCTTCAAAATCAATTTCAATATCAAGCCTTAAATCATCTCCACGTTGAGGCGCATTAGGATCACGTCTGGATGCACCTCCGAACCCGAAACCGCCGCCGAAAAACGAATTAAAAATTTCTTCCAAATCACCAAAACCGTTGGCAAACGGTCCGGCAGTATTAAATCCGGCATTTTGAAGTCCATCTTCGCCAAATCGGTCGTAAGTTGCACGTTTTTCATCATCCATTAAGGTTTCATAGGCTTTCCCCAGTTCTTTAAATTTTGCCTCAGCTTCCGGTGCTTTATTTATATCAGGATGCCACTTTCTTGCCATTTGTCTGAAAGCACTTTTAATTTCATCTTTTGTGGCGTCTCTGGATACGCCTAATATTTCATAATAATCTGTCATTTTGTTCTTCCATGCTATTTTTTGACTGTGTAACTATTCCTCCGCCGTTGCGACATTAACAAGAGTCGGTCTTATAACCTTATCTCCGAGTTTGTAACCTTTTTGCAATTCCGCAATAATGGTATGCTCCGGATGTTCGGAAGATGGCGTTTGCATAACCGCCTCGTGCAAATTCGGGTCAAACTCTTCTCCGATAGCCTTTATAGTTTCAAGCCCTATTTTTGTCATTACATCATAAAAATTTTTGTATGCTAAATTGTAGCATTCTTTTACTTTACCACAATCCTCTACCGTTTCAATAGCTTTAAGTCCCCTATCAAAGTTGTCCATAACCTCAAGCAATTTTGTAACTGTTGATTCGGCACCATATCTTAAAAGACTTTCCCTTTCCTGCGCCTGACGTTTTCTGAAATTATCAAAATCTGCCGCCAGTCTGATATACTGGTCATTCAGTTTTTCATATTTTTCTTGCCATTCATTTTTTTGCGGTTCTTCAGCAGATTCGGCAGCGACTTCTTCTTCAGAATTCGTTTCGGTTTCTTCACTATTTTCGGGTGATTCTGTTTCTTCTTCAGAATCTTCAATTTCTACGTGTTTTTCATTAAGTTCTGTATCTTTTGAGCCTTCAAAAGCTTTCTTAAACGGATTTTCCATTATTTTCCCCCTTATTCACTATTATATATTATAATTATACGTTTTCAAATTGAAGAATCCGCGAAATTTTATTTTTTTTTAACAATCGAAGAATGTATACATTTGGCACAAAAAATATTAAAATACACAGTATTTCAAAATGACGAAAAGAAAAGAGAAAATAACACATCAAGTCATACCGAGTGCAAAACACGAAATATCCGGTTTATTTTGTATATTCACGACATTTTTAATAGGCTGGATTCTTCGCTTACGCTCAGAATGACATAATATTCGTCATTCTGAGGGGGAACAGCCATTTTGCCCCTGTAATTTACCCCTGTAATTTACCCCCCTGTATTTTACCCCCCCTTATTTTACCCCCGAAGAATCTTTTCCGAGTCTTGACTGTTTGTTAAAGTTGTAAAAGATTGTTTCGGCACTTTGTACCACGCAATAAAGGGTGTGTTTCTTTGTGTCTCACAAATGGCGGAAGAATAGGATTACATACAAAAAAAGAGCGACCTTTTGAGTCGCTCTTTTTGGGTTATTTGCATCCAAGATACTAGCCACCGAATGATTTGAATGATTTATCGATGTTATCTTGAATAACTTTCTTGACTGCTTCCATTTCTGTATTAACAGCGTTTCTTTCGTTATCAAGTCTTGTAAGTTTCAATTGAAGTTTTTTATCTTGGTCTTCAATAATTTTCATTTTATTGTTGATATCTTGTTGAGTTTTATCATACTGATATTTTTGGTATTCATAATCATTGAATGCTTTTTCATAAGCATCGTTATCAGTAATTTCTGATGCTTCAAGCTGATATGTGCGAACTCTGCCGTTTGTAGTTTCAATACCAATAGAAGCGATTCTGCCATCAGCATTAAAGACCAAATCGCATGGATCTTCAACTGTTGTCTGTGTATATGTACTATTTGAATCATTTACATAACAAGTTACATATGCAAATGCATTAGGATCATAGTTAGGATCTTCTGGGTTAGTTCCCCCTGGTATATCTATCTGATCTCTTGAATATAATGTATAACCACCTGCTAAACCGTGTGTTTCATCTTTGAACGAAATACACATCAAATCCATAATAGCTTGATCAGGGTATTCCTCAGTATTATTATATTCAGGGAATGCATTACGAAATCCTTGTATAAGGTTGTTTATTTGGTTATCACTTAAGATACCGTTTTCATATTGTTGAGTACTTGAGTTATATGAACCTATTACATCTGAACCGCTGAAATTACGTATTGCATAACCATCAGTAGTCATTAGGCCTGAATATTGTGAGTTTGAAGGATGGTTAGTATCGTGTACAATTCTTACCTGACCATCATCTCTTAGGCAGTTTCCAACTCTTGTTCTGTTAATATCTACTGAATATCGTCCCGGATGGCTTTCGCTCGGTCTGACGTTACCTAATGTAGCCGGCTCAGTGCCCCATTGGAATGAATATTGAATTTTCTTAAAATCTAATACTGACGGCGGAACCGGTACTACCATATCCTGTAGTTTGCCGTACTCTGTGCTTGATGCGTTCGATAATGTCGTACGCTGTTGATTAATTTGTTGTCCTTGGAACTCAATGTCACTCATTCTGTTCGTAAGTGCTAAGTACCTTGCTTGTGATGCTGAAAAACCCATTTGTGTCTCCTTTCCTCTTCGTTATTTATTTGGTTTTACTTTTTTTTTCACTTAATATTCAATTGTCTTGCCATGTATTACGGCATAATTTCCAAAAACTTTAATTTTTTGAATAAAATTGTTACAAAAGTTTACAATTTTACTCGAGCTTTTGGATAAAAAGCAATATTTACGTTTATTTCAGCGTTACAACATTTAGTGTATATAACAAAAAGAATTATTAAGAAATGTTAAATTTTACCTCTCCATCGGGGAGAATGTCTTGTAAGAACAGGAAAAGTGACAGCAACTCTACCTGTCCTTTTGGAGAGGGTGTCCTGCAAGGACAGGAGAGGGTATTATTAACTTTTCTAACTCTCTCAATAATACACTGCAAACTCCTTATATATAGCAAATTTCAAAAAATACCAACTTTCGCATGTTTATATTATAATAATTATCGAAAGAATAATATTATTATGGAAACGCCCGATTTTCGAGTAATCGGGAGAAAGAAGGAAAAAATGACAGTACCGGAAACAAAAAGTTTTCAGTTAGAGATTGGCGGGAAGACCGTCACAGTAGAAACAGGAAAGTATGCACAGTCAACCAACGGAAGCGTTACCGTAAGATGCGGTGACACTATGTTATTTGTGCACTGTTGCGTAAGCAAAGAACCCAGAGTAGGGATAGATTTCTTCCCTTTACTTATTGATTATGAAGAAAGAATGTCAGCAATAGGACGTATCCCTGGAGGGTACAATCGTTCCGAAGGTAAAGCAAGCGACAAAGCTATCCTAATTTCACGTTTGATAGACAGGCCTATAAGACCTCTGTTTCCGAAAGGATACAGAAACGATATACAAATTGTAGCTCAATTATTCAGCTATGACCAAGAAAATCAGCCCGATACATTGGCTATGTTAGGCGCCTCCTGTGCGTTGATGCTATCAGGTGCACCATTTGAAGGTCCTATTGGTGCAGTTCGTGTTTCAAAAGACAAAGACGGAAATATGATTGCAAACCCGACTCACAGACAGGCTGATGACTCAGATTTAGATATTGTTGTAGCAGGTACTCACGATAGCGTAATTATGGTTGAAGCAGGGTGCAAGTTCGTTACAGAAGACGATATTATGAATGCAGTCGAATTTGCACAAGTTGAAATCAGAAAACAATGTGATGCTCAATTGGAATTTGCAAAAGCTTGTGGAGTCGTTAAGGAAGAATTCGTTAATCCTTATGACACATCAGAACTTGCAAAAATTATTGAAGACACTGCTCACGATATGATTTTTGATGCTTATCACAATTTTGACAGAGAATACAGACAAAATAAACTTGAAGAAGCTAAAAACCTTGTAAAAGAAAAGGTAGAGGCTCTTCCTGAAGATCACTATATTAAACAAATTATTGAAGAAACAGGTATTGACTTTGTTGCTGAGGAATTCAAAAACGCTGAAAAACATATTATGCGTGCAATGATTCTTGACGAAGGTGTTCGTGCCGACGGCAGAAAGCCAACCGAAGTTCGTCCTATTTGGTGCGAAGTCGGAGTTATTCCTCGTGCTCATGGTTCAGCTGTATTTACAAGAGGTCAAACACAAATCCTTTCTGTTGCAACCCTTGCCGGCCCAGCTATGAAGCAGGAAATTGACAGTGTTGACCCCGAAACAGAAAAAACATATATGCATAAATACATCTTCCCGGGATTCTCAGTCGGAGAAGTTAAACCTTTGAGAGGTCCGGGAAGAAGAGAAGTCGGTCACGCGAACTTGGCAGAAAGAGCTAATGTTCCGGCATTGCCTTCTCAGGAAGAATTTGGATATACAATCCGTGTAACATCTGATGTTCTTGAATCAAACGGTTCAACTTCAATGGGTTCAACTTGCGGTTCTTCGATGGCTTTGATGAACGCAGGTGTTCCTGTTAAATGTATGATTGGCGGAGTTGCAATGGGTATGATAACAGAACCCGGCAGAGAGCCTGTTGTATTAACAGATATTCAAGGAATTGAAGACTTCCTCGGCGATATGGACTTTAAGGTAACCGGTAATGATGACGGAATTACGGCACTTCAAATGGATATGAAAGCTAAAGGTATTGCAAACGATACTTTAAGACGTGCACTTGCTCAGGCTAAAGAGGGAAGATTACATATATTAGGCGAAATGAGAAAGGTTATTACAGAACCTGCTAAGGAACTTTCACCTTTTGCACCGTCAATTTCAACAATGACAATACCAATTGATGACATCGGAACTGTTATCGGACCCGGCGGAAAACAAATCAGAGCAATTATTGATGCCTCCGGCGCCGAAATTGATATTCAGGACAACGGTATCGTAACAATTACATCAAACGACCAAGAAGGCGCCGCAATCGCTAAGAAAATGATTAACGACTTGACATTCAAGCCCGAAGTCGGAATGGTTATCAAGGGTAAAGTTGTAAGAATTATCCCGATTGGTGCGTTTGTTGAACTCGGCGGCGGTAAAGACGGTATGGTTCACATTTCTCAAATCTGTCAGGAAAGAATAGAAACAATTGAACCTCACGTTAATATAGGTGACGAAGTTATCGTCAAGGTTATTAAAATTGATGACAAGGGAAGAATCAACCTTACAATCAAGGGCGTAACCGAAGAAGACAAAAGCAAATGTATTAATGCTTAGCAATACATTCGAAACGTAAAAAGGATGACTTTATAAGTCATCCTTTTTATTACATAAAATATTTTATCAATATTACATTTTTTTAATTCATATTTTTATTTTTTATATTTGTACATTTCTTTCTCTTTTTTGCTATCAAAAGAGAAAGAAATGTACCCAAAGAAAGAGAAAAACATGCAATTGTTTTCTATGCTCTTCGCTATCGCTCGAGCATTTTTGTTTTTCGGCTCGCCGGATCTCTTTTGCTCGCTATTGTCACTAAAGTGACACGCTCGCAGTTGCTACCCACCCAAACCCTCCCTAATTAGAGGGGGAGCAGTTGTCCAAACTTGTTTGGCTGCAACTGCGGGTGGGTAACTGTTTTATCCGAGCATAACGGAGCGAATAATCAATGTAGGTAAGACAATAACAAGGCGAGCAT
>JAEEGL011323724.1_pt1 | contig 30819 bp, 25 predicted proteins | sample 9134231 | NCBI WGS metagenome assembly JAEEGL01 (sample SAMN16246548, study PRJNA631951) | gut metagenome | biome: gut microbiome; feature: rumen; material: fiber-attached | host: Bos | place: Iran: Karaj | collected 2018-10 | reverse complement strand
GTCGCTGCAATCCCGTATCAAGGAGCTGACAGCTCAGGTGGCATGGCTGAACCGCCAGCTCTTCGGGCGCAAGTCTGAAAAACTCCCCATTATCGACCCCAACTATCCCGACCTCTTTGCTGGCATGCTCCCGGAGAATGCACAACAGATCGCCGATGCCCATGACGAGGCTGTTGAGAAGATAGTCAAGACCTAGGAAGAACGCAGGCAGGAGAAGAAGAACCGTATCATGATGGAGGACCTGCCCGTATTGGAACAGGTGATTCTCACACCAAATAATATCGACGAGACGCTATACAAGAAGATCGGTCAGGAGGTGACGCGTATCGTGGAGCACAAGCCTGGCCAGCTGTATATCAAGGAGATTATCCGTGAGAAATGGGGTCTGAAGGACAATACCTCTACAGCTCCCAAGGGTATGAGCGGTGTGCTGATTGCTCCTATGCCTCTGCTACCTATCTACAAGGGCATCGCTGGTGCCAGCCTGCTGGCCGAGATCCTGCTCCAGAAGTATGAGTACCACATGCCATACTACCGTCAGATCAAGCAGTACAGCCACCTTGGCATGAAGGGACTGACGGAAAGCACTGTGGACGGCTGGTTCAAACAGACGATGGAGCTGCTCAAACCACTCTACCAGGTGCTCAAGTCAGAAGTAATGAAAGCAGACTACGTACAGGCAGACGAGACTACCACGCCAGTCATCAACAAGGATGCGCACAAGGCATCGAAGGAATACCTCTGGATGGTGAGGGCTGTGGTGGAACGGCTGGTGCTCTTCCATTACGACCAGGGATCCAGGGCGGGAGCAGTAATAGAGGCGCTGGCAAACAGATATAACTTTAAGGGTTACCTACAATGTGACGGTTTTGCGGGCTATGAGACAGCCTTCAAGACAAATCCTGACGTGCTGCTGGTCAACTGTATGGTACATATACGTCGCCATCTTGAACAAGCACTGGATGAGAACCGCCAGATGGCAGAGCATGCCCTTTCGGAGATACAACACCTTTATAAGGTAGAACACATGTGCGAGGATGCAAACATGACACCGGAAGAGCGCAAGGCAAAAAGACTGGAGCTCTCCAAGCCCATCATGGAGGCGATGAAACAGTGGATGGAGACAGAGGGCGTGAAGTACAGCGAGTCATCACAGATAGGCAAGGCCATTACCTATGCCTATACCCGATGGGACAACATGATGCGATATCTGGAGGACGGTAGGCTGTTGCTGGACAACAACCTTGCCGAGAATGAGATACGTCCCGTCACGCTGGGCAGGAAGAACTACCTCTTCTGCGGGAACCATAAGGCTGCAAAGAACATGGCCATTGTTTGCTCATTACTGGCAACATGCAGAAACCACGATGTCAATCCCAGAGACTATCTGAATGATGTCATCAGCCAGATGCCCTATCATGCAAAAGCATCTTATGAGGAACTATTACAACTGCTACCACATAAGTGGAAACTCACACATCCAGAATCTGTCATGACTAAGACCACATGATATAGCTATCACATATAGGTACAACAAAATGCAATAGCAGCTACAGTCGAATGGGATTGTAGCTGCTACTGCTATAGTATATAGGTATTACTACCTGTAGTTTATCGGATGCTTACGTCTTGCTTGCCAAGGGAAATGTAATACTCCACCTCATCGTTCACCCATTTGGATGCAGCAGCACGTGGCGAACACACTACCATGAGGAAGTGCGATCGTTCCAACCCTGTATGTATTTGGGCAGACAATTCACCTACTTCAAGGTCAGTCATATCCCGAAATACAGGCCGCACATACTCTGGCAACTCGGGATTCTCCTGCCGCAAATGATTAGGCAGACGATAATACTCCAAAGCTTGCTGCAACCGATTGGTTTTGCCTTCCTCTGTTGCGACTCGGCCATCCAAGCAAGCTTGAGTGTTCTCGCTGCTCCATAGGTTGTTCCATGGCGATACCTGTCTAATCCAATCCATCCAGCAGTATGAATGGAGCCCAATATTTTCCATCTTTAAATCCTTGGTCCTTAACTGCCTTTTGGGCATCAAGCAAGGACTGCCGTTTGGATTTGCCAGAAGCAATACCATGATAGAACGCCACCATCAGTTTTGATGTGCTTTCATCATATACTGGCTTCAGGCTCATAAGGAGGCTGTGTACACCAGCATTCTTGAATCCTCTTTGAAGACCGAAGATGCCATCTGCGCCTTGTCCACCTAGAGCTGTTTTACAAGCAGAGAGAACTGCAAGTTCACAGTTGCGAAAGTTCATCTGCGATACATCTGTAGCTGTAATAATACCATCATTCTCAATGTCTGAAGATCCTTTGTTTGCACCACTCAAAGCCAGAATGCTATAATCCATCGCTTCATCTTCTGTGGTCTTAGCATTACCATTATACTCTCCATGCGAAGAAATATGCAGGATCAGAGGACTGTTGTCTGAAAGCATGCGGAATTGTCTTTCTGTTGCATTCTTTTCATCATAGACCTTCACCTCATAAGTCTTTTTCATGCTCTGCTGTATTCCGCTTACCTCATCTTTGCCATGAACAAGCTGTCCAAATGCAAGACCACCCTTCTGCGTAGCCATCAAGTTGGTTTCGTAATCCACATCACCAAAAATGCACAATGACTTCTTGCTTGAAGTTTCCTGATAACTACGACATAGCTCCTTGGTTGACGACAAGCGATAGACCTCATACTTCTCAAAGAATGATTGTTCACCATCCTTCAGGTATTCTATTGCCACATTACTCAAATTATTGTCAGGAGCAAAATACACGCGCTTCTTGCCATCAAGATGCTTCTTCATGAATCCCCAGATAAACTGATAATAGCGTGGATTGTCATACAAGTCCTCCTTGCTTTCCAGATTCTTCAGAATGGCCTTTGTGCTGACAACCTCCATTGTTGGTTCACCCTTTGAGGTAAGAATGAGTGCCAGCAGATAGTTGTCCTTATCCAATGGCGACATCGGAACGGTAGTGAATTCTATTGCCAAATCCTCTGTACCGAGTTTCTTCTGTACATCTTTCCATGTATATGACAGGTATTGTGTGTAGTCACTATAGGCAGCACATCCTTGCATCAGTTGGCGTTCCAAAGTGGCATTCTTCTGCTTCAATGCCAAGACTTTAGTGAGATTCTCATCAGATGCCGACTGTTGCAACTCGTCAATCTGTTGTTGGTTGTCCTTTATCTCCTTATACACAGCCAGTAATTTCGCATCGTTATTATTATCAAGAACCCTTTCAAACTCTATCACTGAATTAAGCATGATACCCTTTGAAATCAACTCCATGTCATAGAGCGTAGGAATGAACAATGGCATGAGATTATCTACAGAATCCGGCAAAGTGGCTATATCAAAGCGGAACTCATCAATATGCTCCTGCTGTTCCTTCCAAACTCGTTTGCGGTCAACATCAGACAACTGCAGGAATCTCTCTCTGAGCATGTCACGCATTGTATTGGTGTATAGTGCATAATACTCGGCAGCTTTCTTATATTGGTCAAGACCGAAATAACATCCCGCAATGGTATTGAGGGAGTTGGTGTAAACCATACTGCTAAGATATTTCTTCGTAGCATCGATACTTGACAATTCGCTGTCCAGCAGTCGTTGCCAAACTGCTTGCCGTTTTTTGTCTGCTTCGTGCTCCATTGCATCGGCAGTATCATTATCACCGGCCTTTCTCAGACACACAAGCAATTCGGAGTATGTATTTGAATACTTATCATCCTTTCCTAATGCTTTATACATGTCAACGGCTTGTTGCAAGTGTAGTTTTGCATCATCGAAGTTATTCATTCGAACCTCTACCTTTCCCACGTCTTCTAAGGCGTCCGCATGTTTCTCGCTGTTCGGTTGCCATGAGGCATAACCTTCCAGTTCTACATTATATACATTCAGCGTCTCTTCGTATTTCTGTTGGCAGAACAATGCATCGCCTAAACATGCCACACACATCAGGTACAGTTTCTTCTGCTCTTCCGTTGATTGCGACTTTGAGGCTTCCATGGCTTCGCGAGCATAACCCTCAGCAATGTCATACTTGGATGATAGCATGTAGTTCTGTGCCGACCAATAGAGTGCATTGACCGATTTTTCTATATCACCGATACTCTTCCATCTCTTTGATGCAGAATAATAATATTGTGCACAACTTTCAAAGTCACGCATATCGAACAAGCTCTTTGCGTATGCTTCATCGATCTCCACACGCTCTTCCTCTGTCTGACACAGTTCCTTCGCCTCGCCAAGGTGTTGCTTTGCCTTCACCTCATCACCATGCATGAGATAATACTGGGCGCGTTCCAGCTTACACTTATAGTCGTTACAATCCTTCTGCAACTCCCATGTATTATGTTCCTCAACCACCTCCATCAGCCATTGTACCTTCTGAGGATTGGTATCCTCGGTATATACAGCCGACAAGCAGTTAATAATCTGTTCGTATGCCTTGCCGTGTTTCTTCACCTTGCTGAGAGCCACCTCCCAGCAACTTCCAGCCATGGCATAGTCCTCTGCACGATAGAACATGACGGCAAGGTCATGCATTGACGTGGAGTCAACATCAGCAAAGTCCTGCTTTATGAACTTCTCCTTCGATATCTTTCCACTTGTTACTTCTTCATACATGCTCTTCGCCTTTTCTGTCTGTGCGGATAGCGAACAAACAGAGACGAGCATTAACAATAAAATGTATATGCGCTTCATATTGATAATATTTTTACTCTACGATAATTGCAACACTCTTGTCCTTGTCGGTTTTGTTTTCAATGGTAATATACACATACGAATATCCTTTGGGAAGATTGATGGTAGGCATCCTACGTGTTGACGCTCCCTTATATTCGTCAGAATTGATCTTGTAGGGAGTTTCCTTGCCTTTAGCATCCTTTACTGTAACACTCAGGTTTATCAATCCATTGACCTCTGCAACGGCAGCAATATTGATGGGCTTAGCATTAGCCCTGATGTAATATGTCATTTTCTGCTTGGCCTTGATGCATTTGGTGCATAGTTGCACGTTACCTCCACGTTGCTGCGCATTTTGTTCTTCAGCATATTGCTTTGCTTTCTTATATACCTTACGGTTATCTGCCACATCCTTCAGAAACTCAGGCGAGAACACCATGTGGTTCTTCATGGCTGCTTCAGCGTTCTTGCTGTCTTGTTGGAGAATAAGAGGTGACCAATCCGTTGAAGTAAGCAAACTGCAAGCTTCTCTAATCTCCGATTGACTACCAATACCGTCACTCATTGATGATTGAGCCAGCGTACAAGCCCGGAACACATTCTCAAATTCTTTGCTCTGGCCAAATGCACCCACGCAAATGCTACATAATAAAATTAGTTGTAATATTCTCTTCATTGTTCTTATGGTTTTAATACAAGGCGCAAACCAATCGCCTTGCTTCTGGTTTCTATTGATGCCGCATCAGCGTATGTTACTGTTATCTCTTCTTTGCTGCTCATAAACGAGCCTCCACGGATTATCTTCTTGCTTTCGCCACCATCCTCACACCATTCCGATACATTACCAGACATGTCGTAGAGTTCCATCGCATTAGGCTCATGCTTACCGATTGTCATTGGTCTGTCTTCGGTATTAGTGGTAAAAGAGGCAACATCCTCAGGATTATCGCTACCTGCATACTTGCTGTTTTCACCATTCTTTATTGCCGCATATTCCCACTCTGCTTCAGTAGGCAGAGTGAAGACAAGTCCTGTGAGAGATTGCAACTTCCTAACGAACTGTTGACAATCATTCCAGGAAACATACGTCATCGGTATTTTCGAATCACCAATCATCGAATCCTTCATCACAACATTCCATTCCTGTTCTGTTACCTCGAACTTCCCAACGTAGTAATCCGATTCTATCATCACCTCATGTGGAGTATCTTCCAATCCCAATGGTTCCGGAGTACCCATTACGAAGGTGCCTTTCTCAACCTGCATCATATTGTTGATGAGATTTCTAAGCACACGCAGCTGTTGCAATGAGCAGTCCTCATTCCACTTCACCTTGAGGGAGTCATTCCGATCCGTATTCTTCGAATCGTTGATCTGAGCGTATGGCGATTTCAATGAGGCAAACATTTGCAACGAATCCTGGTATTGACCTGCAAAGAATAAACTGTTGGCTGATAACTGCTCATAATCACTTTGTGTCCTACAATTATTAAATTGCTCACGCTCATTACTCCACTTCATCCATGCTGCTATACCAGCAATAATAGCAAGCAAAAATGCCAACACAATTGCCCACTTCAGCCACCCATTCTTATTGGGCTTACTCTTCAGCCTCTTCGTTATCTTTGGCAGAATATCCTTGAACAGGAAGTCCTTGGTGTCTTGATAGTGTTCCGCATGTTCCTTTAACAACAAGGTAATATCATCTGGCAGTACAAGTCTGTCAAAGTTATACTCAGGCGTGTTTACTGGCACAATAGGAATAACATGCTTCCCCTTTGCAATGGCTCTCGCTATCTCCAGTCGCACAAAGTCGAGACTTGCACCACTTGCGTTCATCTCGGTTTCAATCCCGGGGAACTCACTTACCGAGCACCTTGCCAGTTTCTCGTACCAATATGTGTCTTCCCCTTTCAGTTCCGCAAGCGTTTCTGGAGCAAGCACCACAATAAAATCCTTGCAATCATCCAACCGTTGTAGTATCTCCAGGTCAAACCTTCCATCGAAGTTCTCCCTGTCAAAACTCACCTGCCCTTTATAGCCAGCCATCTCCAGTAAGCTGAACAGATGTTCTGCCTTGTCCGCCGTTTCCTTTCTACGATAGCTTATGAATATGTCAAAGTTCTTACTCATAATTCTCTGCAATTCTTTATTTCACATTGTCTTACAACAATTTCTTCATTACCATCCCCACAATTTGGTCTTGGGTCAGCAGGTTATAAGTCTGCATAACCTCGATGCCTGGAGCATCCTTCACGGTGGGCATGCCCATGCGGGTGGCAAGCCAGAGGTAACGTTTCTTACCCTCGCTTACATAGTATTTATTGCCTTTCAGCTTGATTTGCGAGTTGCTGTCAGCGGCGGTGCGAAAGTTCTCGTCCTTCAACTTTGTTAGTTCCTGCATGGGGGTGTCCATGAATGTATCCACATCGATGATGCCGCCCTTGAATACCGCTGTTACGCGCTCCGTTTGATACGAGATATTGTTCCAAAACTCGTCCTTGAACACTGCGTCGTTGGCATACGCCATGATGGCCTTGGGATCGTTGTATTGCCCTTTCGTGAAGTATAACAGGGTTGTATATACCATAATATAATTTATTTCTTTTACCAATTATAATTCATTCCATAGGCATCCCATCCTGACTGTTCTAATTCCCTAACAATATCCTCCTTATTTACAGTCCAATAGCCTTTCTCTATCATATCCTTTGCATCACTTAACCCTAAACTTGCTGCCTTAAAGAAACAAATCAAAGAAGCTCTTTCCAATCCCGCAGATACAGTACTACTATAGTTGTCGTCATGATTATACCAATAGAGTCCATTTTTATATAGTTTTTCAGCATATTCTTTAAGCCATTCTATTGCAACGTTGTCACCAACTGCAACTCTATCCTTAACCATATCTGACATAAAGGTGAAATAGACTTCCAACTTGTCAAAAGTTAACGAGTTATTCGCAAATGAAAAACCGACTTCATCATGCCATTCTCTATTATAATATGGGATAAGACCTTTAACTTTTGCATTCGTTGATATTGGGTGTTCCATGAACACAATAATATTCTTATCTTGTCCTCTCCCCATTTGACATACATGAGAGAGCTCTTTCCTACACCACTCCAATTTGAGGTAATTATCAGTGATTAGGAAAATGACAAACCCGTCCGATAGAGCTTTGTTAATGTTGCTTTGTACTGACTTAGAATACAAGGCTCCGGGCTCATCTTCGTATTCATTTATTCTAAATCCCCAATCCTGCTTGAGAAAATCTGTAAGCTGTTCATAAATAGCCCTATCCTTTCTTGCATATGAAACATATACAGAAGACTTTTTCTTGAAATCCAATATCGATGCAGCGATATCTTCTACCGAAGCATCTATATCAATGGTCTGATATACACGTTGCTTGCTTTTTATATATTCGACTTCTCGCTTAACCCAATCAGAATTCCTTGCATTCTCACTATCACAAAGGATAAATCGACCACGACTATCAATCTCTCTCTTGATTAAATCATCAATTTCATCATCATCATTGAGGCATTTCAGAAAGAACATCAATGGTCGGAAGGAATTCTTTTCAAGCAGATCCCTAACCTTTATAACCTTCTCATAATCCTTATTGGAATGAGAAAGAAACACCCATATTTCGTTTTTACTATTGTCAGTCATATTATCTTTGTTCAATTACAATGCATCTACGCAGATTATACAATCGCCTCCAGTTAACATATGAAACCATTGCAAGTACCGTCCAGAGAATGTATAATCCGATTAAGAACAATGCCCTATCCGGAAGCATAAAGTATTCAGCAATATAGAACAAGTCATTGACAAACCAAACGACCCATGCCTCCAGTTTATGATAGAACATGAACCATGTGGCAACAATGCTAGTGATACTTGTAATGGAATCCAGAAGAGGAAGTGGATTGTCTGTTTTAATAAGAAATGCCCATGATAAAGCTATTGCAAATACTGATACCAGTCCCCATACAAATCGTTCCTTCCATCCGCATATGGATATTGTATCTGCCATGTTCCCATTTCTCCACAAGAAAAATCCTCCGATTCCCAAGAAGAAATAGATACTGTCGATTGCCACATCGCCCCAGAGATGTACGCTGATAGAATAGAGAACTAGAAAAAGCATCTGGAGAGAATAGAAAATCCAGTTGCTCCGCTTGTCCAACATCACAAGCACTCCCTGAATAAAGCCAAAAATAGTTGACAATACTTCCAACATTGCTATCGTTCTAGTGATTCTACAAGGGACAAAATCTTATCTGCAGCATCTTCAACGCAGGAACACGGATAGAGATTCACTGATTTATTCGTCATTTGACAAAAATGTAACGGGTACCAGCAAGGAGTATGCAAGCCGCTCTCAGTTTCCTCATCATCACTATTACGAACATAAAACAGATGGAGCGTCTTTTGCAAGGAATTGGCATACATCATTTCCGCTATAGTACCTGGACATGCAGCGGCGTCAAGCAAGAAGATGGCATCAGTACAGGATTCTATCATCTTTTTTTCAGAGCAGATGATATCCTCTGCCTTCATACTCTCCGTCTCAAAATAGAACGGTCCGACATAAACAAGATTATCGTTTATCTTCAACCCATCTGTATTCTTGGGCCTAAGTAACAACTCAACACTGCCAAGCACCTTTGCCCGATAGTCCTTAGTAGCCATTATCTCATAACCGTCATTGCGGTAATCGAAGCAGAATGTTCCTCCACAGAAAAGCTTTTGGGGTGTCACTTTTGTGACTTCTGACACTATGCTTTCCATGGGAGAGAATCGACATATTTCCGGGTCATGATAATGCGGACATCTAACGCATTCCGGAAAACCGCAACAACTTCCTGCACATATAAATCCCGTTGGGTCTTTTTTTCCCTTTCCTTGTTCCATATCAACGATAAAAGTTATCCATATTACATCATCTTCTTCGTTATCTCCACCCACAATTCATTCTTGGTTCAGCAAATTATATGTCTGCACTATTTCGATGCCAGGGGCGTCCTTCACGGTTGGCATGCCCATGCGGGTGGCGAGCCAAAGATAACGCTTCTTGCCTTCGCCTAGCGGCACGTGGCGAACATACCACAATAAGAAAGTGCGATTGTTCAAGTCCTGCATGTATTTGCGCAGACAGTTCACCGACCTCCAAATCTGTCATATCACGGAATACGGGCCGCACAAACTCTGGAAGTTCCGGATTTTCCTGCCGCAAATGATTAGGCAGACGATAGTACTCCAAGGCATGTTGCAATCGTTTGGCCCATTTTTCACTCTCTCGCTTGTAACTTATGAATGCGTAGTATTCTTTTTGTTGTTCCATATTCTATTAACCTTTCATCTTTTTGTTATACCAATAGAAAGTTTACAATGTTATTTATGGTATAAAAAAATCATTTAGCAAAAAGATATCATCGGTTGTTTCCTCGGGGCAAGAGGGCTGTTTTATCATTCTTAGAATGCCCCCCCCTACACTTTGAGATAAATCAATAACCATATCTACATAATTAGTAACTTTTCCATGAAGAGTTGCCCACTCCATAGTTTCTACATAGCTAACTCTATATGTATTGGGATTATCTGAACTACCAATAATATTTACGTCATTGATTCTACATTTTAGCCATTCATTGTATTCAAACAACTCAGTGATTTCATCTATATAATGTTTTTTCCCCATCACTACTGTTTTATTTTCCATGTTGCCCTTCTTTTTAATAACAATTGTAGCATTATCATTGATCATCCGTTTAATCGCATTTTGGTCTTTGGAATCGTATGCAACCCTAAACCGTTCTAAATAATCCAATACCATCACTCTTTCTTCAAAATCATTATTCCTATTGAATGGCATAGCATCTATTATTGCCAAACTATGAATCGAATTTGTTTTGTTCTCAATCTCGTTATCTTGTATTTTGTTCTTTTCAATTTGCTTACGCAGAGCAACATAACTAGTCTTTAAAGAGTCTCTTTGGCGTGTTACTAAATCATATTGATTCGTCAAAGAAATATTTAGTTTTTTTATTGAATCATTCAACAACGCCATTTCATCCTTTTGTTTCTGTATAGATTTCTTTTCCGATTCTGACAGTACAAGTGACTCCTGCGTTTGATTCAAATACTGTTCTACTATTTGATTGCGTCTGTTCTGATAAAGGAATAATGCCATAAGTCCAAGGACTACAATTGCAAACAGGCCAAATAATGACACACGTTTACGCATCTTCTTGGCTTGTTCTCTCAGCAACCATTCTTCCCGTTTCTTGGCTTCAGCAGCCAACCTCACTTCTTTCTTCTTGGCTATGATGGGACATAGGCAATCATGTACTATTTCCACATAATCTTCACCATCGACCTTAGTGACTTTGATGATGCGGTTGTCGCTTAGCACAGTCTTGTATTTGGCGTCAAAATCTACCTGTATTAGGTTGGCGGTAGTGGTCTTTGTGCGGATGCGCTTGTTGTTGCTATCTACCAATGCGAACAGGGCTGTCTCGATGTCATAACGGCATAGGTCGGATGAGAGATTGGGGATGCACTTGCTTAAGTCGGATACGACAGAGCAAATGACATGATTATAGAAATGTTCAAGTATCTTTCTGAGCGACTGTCCTATCCCTTCTTTATCCAACGCTAAGAATGTGTCTATATCCTTCTCCCAGGAGTCGCAAACCACAGAAAGCAGCAAGGCTGGAATGGCTGGAAGGTTCTCTGCAATAGTCCGCTCTGGCTCTCGTGAATACTGACCGACAAAATGCTTCAAGATCTGCTCAACTTTGCCTTCATCGAAACGTTCCTGCTGGGTCATAACCTTCTTGGCACCTTCGTAAGTGAGAGCTTTCAAGCAATAGCGGTTGTCTTTCAGGGCTGGAATGAAATGTGTTTGCATTCCCCAGTAGTCCAGTTCGCCAATGAACTCTTTGCGAAGCGAGAATACGGCCTTGAAGCCCTTCTCTTCCTTTATTGTTGGGAAAGCCGCTTTGTCACCAATGATTTTTCTAATCTTTTTGGCAATCTCGTCTGGGCAACTATCAGATGACACATCTTCTAACCAGTCAAAGAACTTCTTCGTCCATACAATAGAACCGGGTAGATTGAAAACCTCCTCGAACTGATCAAAGACAAATACGGGTGTAAACGTCAAGCCCATTGCCTGCGGCTTGTAGTTTCTCAGTTTCCACCATGAGTACTTGCTCAGTTCTTGTTGTAATGCTGACTGGCTGTCTATGTCCTGGAAATCTGTGGAGCTCAGTCTGTACTCAATGTTGATGCCCTTATTCTTTTCGTTATAATCAGCAATGCTGTCTTTGATGCAACGATCGATGATGATGTCGAAGCTGTTGGGTGTGTGCTGGTAGTCATCACTGGTGAAAGTAATGGCAATGGGGAAATACATGTTTTGCCTAAGCAATGGGAACACACCTGCATTCAGCAGGGAGGTCTTACCTTCGCCCGACTCAGCATAGCATACCGTAAAATCGTTGCGCACTATTAGGCGGAAAAGCTCTTGCGACTCCTCTGTTCGGCCCTTGAAGCGGTATGCGTCGGCCTCGGTATAGGGTTGTAATCCTAAGAAAGTATTCTCTGCCATAGCTTTACCACTTTATCTTTTCAAAAACGCTGTAATCTTTCTCGTCAAAAGAAATCATATCGATGCCATTAAAAAGCGTATTAGGCAGAACGCCAAAGCTGGCCACCTGCTCAACATATCCCTCTGTGATAGCGACTCCATTATATGAGGAACCCTTGATAATGACAGGAACAGAATAGTCTTTCAGTTGAATAGTACTGTCTTGCTTGCTACATTCAGCCAACCAGTCGCGAGCCTTTAATGTCTCGTCTTTCAGACTTGACGTGTTGGTCAACTTCTGCATCCAATTGCCCGTGATGATGGGCATGAAGTGGGCAGAGTGCTTAATGCCATGCTCTATTCTTTCCCAATACTTTTGCCCAGGAGTAATCTCGCCTTTTCCTCTGTCATCGAACCAAGCTTTGACATTCATGTTTTTCAATGCCTCAAATATGGCTGTGGCAATCTGCCGGTCTTCGCTGGCGTATGAAATGAATACATCGAAATGCTCTTCAGCGTCAATCATATTGCTACGCTCTTTTGCCTCACGCTCTAATTCTTCTCGTAATAGTTTGGTGGCATCTACAAGGATATCTTTCACTTGCTCGTCAGCAGAAAAGTTTTTCTTTTTGAGAAAGTTCTCGAAACTGTCCTCTGGCTTTTCTTTGTTGATCCAGTAGCCCTGTGTCGTTTTCAAATTGCTATTCCGGCCAGCTTGTGTGGGTTGCCACAGAAAACGGAAGAGCCAATTGGGAAGATTACAGCCAAGCACGAAAAGTTTCTTCTCATTCTCTTTCAGAAAGTCTGTCAATCCCGTCGCGCCAAACTCCTTATGGTTGTGCGACAGTAGGAATGTCAAGAGCAAATCCTCGTCGGACACCCACTTGGATCCATCTTTCGCCTGACCGAAAATGTGATAGACGCACCGTGAAGGCAGCGTGCTGTTCTCCTTGTTGAAACGATACCATATAGACATATAGCTCTCTATCCGTCCCCTCAACTGTTGCTCAATGATGTCGAAGCAAACGGTGGTGATGATGATGGGGAAGTTGAACGTCACCAAAAAGTCGAGCACCTCGTCCTTCAGTTTAATACACGAAGCGTTCTTGCTGACAAAGTCCATGTAATCATCGAGGAAGCGTCCCTGCTCATTATAATACTGCGACATGAGCGAAAGACCATAATAGCCGCGCTCCTTCATAGATGTGAGCGAAGCATCATCAACAGCCACGTGATGATACTTCTTCTGGAACTCACGTAGTACAAACTCTTGAAAGGGAATTTCCTTGCCAGAGTCCTTGTCTATATACGCAATCGTATCCTCACCAATAATAGGAACAATAGAATTCCTTTTCTTCACCATGTCACTGATGATGATTCGTCTGATTTCTTCTTGTGATATATATTGCTCCATAATAATCTTTATCGATTATGTACCAATGGTGAATGTTGCCAGTCGGCTAGTTTTTAGTTATTGGCCACAAAGATACAAAAAATAATTAAAAATGTTTCCTTTTTTCTATAAAAAGTTTCAATTTGTCTGCATTTTCTTTAATACAATGCAATTTGAAGCAGGAAGAAGATATGTGTGGAATTTGTAGATGTATAATTGAATAGACAAATTTCAACTTACCTCTACATAATGAAATAAATATCTATAAAACAGGTATTTATAATTCAATTGACATCTATTTTACCTCTACTTTCCCTCTATATTGCATCTACTATACCTCTACTTGACATTAAGACGGATGACAGTTTGCTGTCGTCTTTTAGTTTGGGGTAGGTAAAGGCGTATGATGGTTATGGGTGTGACTGTGTAAGATAACGACTTAGTCGTAAATTCTCGAGAGAATTTGAGGGTTTACTTACGGGAAACCGATGGTTTACTTACGGTAAAGTGTGGGTTTACCTATGGGTAAGTGATACTTTGTTTGCTTGTCGAAGGAAGATAGGGGATATGTAGAGGCAAAGTAGAGGTAATATAGAAGTAATTTTTCTTCAAAATTTTTGCATAAATGCCTTATTATTAGCAATTTTTCAGGCAAATTCATGATTGCTTAGTAGAGGTAAAACACAAAAATGAGAAATATGGAAGCTACAATACTGAAGATATCGCGAAAGAAGCAAGTGATGAACCGTGTGGAGCTGGAGGCACTGGCAGGATGATCAAGAAGAATGTATGTGGATTGCTATTCTTCCAGTATCCGCTTGATGCGCTCCACATCCGCCTCCCGCTCCTTGGGAATTGCCCCTGCCTCGGCAAACTGGCGGAAGTCATCGAGGAAACCTTCCTTCAGTTCGTCTTTGTACTGACGGTATAGTTTCTCTGCCTCTGCCGTTTTGCCTTGGAAGAGTAGGGCGGCAGCGAGATTGGAGGCAATCCAATGCTGAGTGGAGTCAACAGAGAGACCTTCGCAGGCGAATTGCTCTGACTCGGAATATTTCTTCATGAAGATTGCATTGAAAGCCATGTTCCCTATAGTTTGGGCAACGTTAGGCTTGTATGCTTGTGGATTCTCCTTTGCCAGCCGCCTGTAAATCTCCAGTGCCTCCTTGTACATTGTCTCGGCCTCATTGAACCTCTGGGTTGCTTGATAAAGAGTTGCCAGATTGTTCTGTATTGTGGCAATGCCCGGCTCGTATACCTGTGGATTGTCCTTTGCCAGCCGCCTGTATATCCCCAGCGTCTCCGTGTACATCGCCTCGGCCTCATTGAACTTTTGGGTGTTTTTATATAGAATTGCCAGATTGTTCAGTGTCATGGCAACGTCTGGCTCGTATGCTTGTGGATTGTCCTTTGCCAGCCGTCTGCGTATCTCCAGCGCCTCCTTGAACATCGTCTCGGCCTCATTGAACCTTTGGGTGTTTTTATAAAGAATTGCCAGATTGTTCAGTGTCATGGCAACGTCCGGCTCGTATGCCAGTGGATTGTCCTTTGCCAGCCGCATGTGTATCTCCAGAGCCACCTTGAACATTGACTCGGCCTCATTGAACCTCTGGGTATATCGGTAAAGATTTGCCAGATTGTTCAGTGTTATGGCAACGTTCGGCTCGTATGCCAGTGGATTGTCCTTTGCCAGCCGTCTTCGTATCTCCAGAGCCTCCTTGAACATCGTCTCGGCTTCATTGAACCTCTGGGTGTATTGATAAAGAACTGCCAGATTGTTCAGCGTCGCGGCTACGTCCGGCTCGTATGCTTGTGGATTATCCTTTGTCAGCCGTCTGCGAATCTCCAGTGCCTCCTTGAACATCGCCTCAGCCTCATTGAACCTCTGGGTTCTGTAATAAATATATGCCAGATTGTTCAGCGTCGCGGCTACGTCCGGCTCGTATGCATGTGGATTGTCCTTCGTCAGCCGTCTGCGAATCTCCAGTGCCTCCTTGAACATCGTCTCGGCCTCATTGAACCTCTGGGTGGCTTGATAAAGAACTGCCATAGCGTTCAGTGTCCAGGCTACGTCCGGCTCGTATACCTGTGGATTGTCCTTTGCCAGCCGTCTTCGCTTCTCCAGCGCCTCCTTGAACATCGTCTCGGCCTCATTGAACCTCTGGGTATCTTTACAAAGAATTGCCAGATTGTTCAGCGTCGTGGCTACGTCCGGCTCGTTTGCCTGTGGATTGTCCTTTGCCAGCCGCCTGTAAATCTCCAGTGCCTCCTTGAACATCGCCTCGGCCTCATTGAACCTCTGGGTGTCTACATAAAGAATTGCCAGATTATGCAGCATCTGGGCAACGCCCGGCTCGTATACCTGTGGATTGTCCTTTGCTAGCCATCTACGCTTCTCCAGTGCCTCCTTGAACATCGTCTCGGCCTCATTGAACCTCTGGGTGTCTTTACAAAGAATTGCCAGATTGTTCAGAGTCGTGACTACGTCCGGATCGTTTGCCTGTGGATTGTCCTTTGCCAGCCGTCTGAGTATCTCCAGCGCCTCCTTGTACATCGTCTCGGCCTCATTGAACCTCTGGGTGGCTTCAAAAAGACTTGCCAGATTATCCAGCATCCCTGCTACGTCCGGCTCGTATGCCTGTGGATTGTCCTTTGCCAGTCGTCTGTAAATCTCCAGTGCCTCCTTATACATCGTCTCGGCCTCATTGAACCTCTGGGTGTATCGGTAAAGATTTGCCAGATTGTTCAGTGTCATGGCAACGTCAGGCTCGTATGCTTGTGGATTGTCCTTTGCCAGCCGCCAGCGTATCTCCAGCGCCTCCTTGTACATCGTCTCGGCCTCATTGAACCTCTGAGTGTATTGATAAAGAACTGCCAGATTATTCAGCGTCGCGGCTACGTCCGGCTCGTATGCTTGTGGATTGTCCTTTGCCAGCCGTCTGCGAATCTCCAGTGCCTCCTTGAACATCGTCTCGGCCTCATTGAACCTCTGGGTTCTGTAATAAATATATGCCAGATTATTCAGCGTCGCGGCTACGTCCGGTTCGTATGCTTGTGGATTGTCCTTTGCCAGCCATCTGCGCATCTCCAGTGCCTCCTTGAACATTGTCTCGGCCTCATTGAACCTCTGGGTTCTGTAATAAATATATGCCAGATTATTCAGCGTCGTGGCCACACGCGGCTCATATGCCAACGGATTAGATTCTGCGAGTCTGCGATTGATTGCTAATGCCTTTTTATAATAAGATTCTGCTTTCTTAAATTGGTTTTGTTTACTAAAATAATATCCCGCATCAAACTGCCATTCTGCATTGGTGGTATCACGATTGGCGCGGAGCTCGATGTAGTAGGTGGCAGAGTCGTTCCGGTTCTGCAGTTTGAACATATCGTAGTACTTGTAGCAGTCGGCAGCGAAATCTTCCAAGAGTTTGCGGGTTCCCTCTTTACTGGTTGCAAGATCATCTTTTCGCTTGGCAAGTTCTGCTGCTTCTTGGACTTCGGCCTGCTGGCGGCGGCTAATCTCTGCATCACGGCTACGTATATCGCCCTTGGAGCGGAGCAGGCTGTCGGCTTTAGTTAATTCGCCATTCAGGATGGCGTTGCTGATCAGACGATTCTTCTCGTCCATCTGGTCGTAATCCATCTGCGAGTATTCCTTTGCCATATCGGCAATGAGCTTTTGATTGTTTTTCTGGTCTTCCATCAGCTTAGCTATCTGCAGGCGATACTCTTCCTCCGTAATTTTGTTTTCTTCTCTTAACTGCTTTATTTTCTGTTGGGCCTTTTTCAGCTGCTCACGCAGAGTCCTGCTAATCTTTTCCTCCGCATCCAGCAAATCTTCCATCTGCTGCTCTGGAGTCTCCATTACAAGATTGATGGGGTTCGAGGAATATTGGAATGGCTTCTTGGTAATATCTGCATCTACAAGCTCATAGTCCTTTTTTTGCACAGACTGCACCATAAACGTATTGGAAGGCACTACGAAAGTGAACGAACCGTCATTGTTCTTTACACCAACATTATTACCTCCTTGTATCTTTACGGTAGCACCAGGCAAGCCCTTACCATGCACATACTTGCCGTTCACCATACGGCCACGGGTTTTCACTACGCCCTGCTGCGTCTGAGGCGCTGCGTGAATAGTCATTAGCAGACTGAATAATAATGGAACGATTTTTTTCATAATATACGACACAATTATTATTTGTACAAAATCACATCATCTGAACCACATGGCACGGAAACGACGCTGTCAAGCAGAGTAACGGATGTAGACGAAATAGGATAGTGGGACTTTTGACGACTCAATGGAATAGTGAGCGTCACATAGCCTTGGGCATCAGACCGAACTTTATCACCGTTTATTTCTATCTCAGTATTTGTTGTCGTCCGCTCTGTATCGGGATTCCATAATCTGAAACGGACATTTCCGTAAACAGTAGAATCACGATGTATATCAATGATGACCGTCTCTGTTAGTAGTAACGTCGTGTCAACGGGGAGATAGTCTTGACATTCTACGCGCATGCGAACCTTATTATTTATATAGCGGTGAGGAATGTTCCTGAATAACGTGTATGCATCTAACGAATGGATAGTGTCAGTTTTTGTCTCATTGTCAAGAGTCATCGTAACAATTACATCTTTCAGTGGCGGCAGGTCTTCATTATGGAAGGAGATTTCGTTGAGGCTGACAGCTACATCTACGGGCTTGTTCATCTGCCACACGCCGAAGAGTGCTGCCATCACAGCCACTATACCAATGGCCCATATTATGGCGTTCCGAATAAGCAGGCGCTTATGCCGCTGCCAGATGGCATCGAACTCCACGCCTAACAACTTGGATATGAGCTGTACGTAGGCCCGTTCTTTGTTCAGCCATGGCCAGCGGTATATGCGTTCGTGGATGTTGGCACCAAGGATTTCCGGTAGGCCAAGCTTATCAATGACAGGATTAAAACATTCCGTTTCAGGGTTGCCGCTGTGGGGTGTACCTTCGACAATGAAGAAATGAATCTGCTTCGTACGGCCCAACTGATGAAAGAATTCAATCTCCTTGCCAACCCACTCCGACTGTGCCGAGTTGGGTGAGCAAATCACAATCAGGTTACGAGATGCCCTCAGCCGCTCCTGCAGTTCCTCGGTCAGTCCTCCAGGCTGAATGTCAGTCGGAGCGAAGAACACAGGTTTGATAGGTCGCCGTTCCCATCCATGTTCACTACATAGCGTCGCTGGCATACGATAATGCTCCAGTTTCTTTTGTACCCGCTTACCCCACTCAGTATCCTTGGAGCTGTAGCTGATAAAGGCGAAGTATTTGAATTCTTGTTGTTCCATATAGTAACTTGTCGAATTGTAATGTTAGTGCATCCATCTTCGGATAGCTTGTTCACGTTCGTCCATCAGGATAGTCTCAAAGTCTATGCCTATTGAGCGGAACTCGTTACATAGGAGCGAGTTCTCCATAAGAAGATCTGTGGCAGCATTCATGGCTTTTATAAACGCAGCCTTGTCCTCTTCTTCATTTTGAAGTTGAGGCACATTTTCTGCCATCAAGTCGAAAATATGTTTGAGATTTTCGCGGTTGTCACGCAAGTTCTTTCCCTTCGGATCTATGACGTTGTGCAAGAAACTCGAGAGTGCCCTTGAGCCTGCATCGCCGGAGAAAAAGGTGCGTGTAGCAGTCATGAGTACCAAAGATACCAGCTCCATGTGGCTGATACCCATCTTGGAAGCAATGATCTCAAGGAGGTATATCTCCATGAGGGAACTGTCCCCGTCAACGCCCATCACCCGAATGAGTTTGGTCAGATAGCTGGCCCTGTCTCTCCTCTTATCCGGCAACAAACTCTTAACGTCCTTGTCAAAACCGAGCAGGCAGTCATTGACGGTCTCATCAGATATACCTTCTTTTTGGCAGATTTCAGTTATCACCCTCCGTTCTGCCTCCGATATCTCACCGTCAGCTATTGCGATGGCCACCAAATCCTGCGCCAACTTAAACTCCGTATCCGACGCATCATTGAATATCTTTGTTAACAAGCCCATAGTAACTAAGCATTATATTTATCGTTGTCAGTTATGTCTCTTTTAATCTGTGCCATGATCTTAGTCTTTGCAAACTTATGCATCTTGACGCAGAAATAGAGAAGGACAAAAGTACTGAGACCGCCTACGTATGGGTTGACAGTACCACTAAGAGCGAGAGCATCGTAGATGCCATGAGCAACAACAGGAACCAACAAGACACAAACGGCAGTGCGAGAGGAACGATCTACAAAATGGTAGACCGAATAATAATACCCCATTAGTACAGCAAAGGCATAATGACCTGGAACGGCCAGCAATGCACGACTAACGGCTACTCCCATCCAGTTTTCTTCTTCCCCAACAATATAGAAAACATTTTCTAATGCAGCAAAGCCAAGACCTATGCAAACAGCATAGACAATGCCATCGATATGGTCATCAAAATAGGGATTCTTTCGCAAGATTAGCCATAAAGCAAGTAATTTGAAACTCTCTTCGGGAAGAGCCGCTACAAAAAAGGCCTGGATAGTAGTGCCTAAGAGGTTCGTTGGGGCATCTCCAAAGAGAGCTTGCTCAATCGCTATCTCTAACATAGCCACAGGAATACAAATCCCTACGCCATACAGAACTGCTTTCGCCAACCAACTTGTTGGCTCTGGCTGTGGATCTTGCTTCCATATATATATCCAAAGTAATATAGCAGGAAGTAATGCTGCTGCAAGTAATATCAATATGCTCATGTTCCTTTATCGTTTCGTTTGACAATATCAAAGCCAAGCTTCTTGACCAGTTTAATGGTGTTGAAAGCCATAATCCGGTCGTATTCTTTCTCGCTTTCTGGTAATGCAGTATATGGAACAAGATCAGGGTGCTTCAAATTAGCATCATCCCTTTCTTTCCCATACGTCCAACCTTCATTGATTCGGGCTTCTGCCCATACATCATGCGCATTCTCTGCTATAGCTTCTTGCAACTCCTCTAAATCACCATCCAACGGAACATTATCAACATCTATTGGATGCGGTACATATTCCTCTACGGACTGTAACACTTGAATCATATAATTATGGGACTCTTTCCAAGCATTACAAAAATCAGACAAAGGAACAATTGAGATATACGGGTCCTCGTATGGGTCAAAAACCGTAACTTTATCATTCTCTATATGAATTACCACGACGGCATGATTAGGTAAATCTTCCAAGTCATCATCTTCTGCATAGAGTTTTTCTCTATCAACGCCCACAACGACATCGTTGTCCATCAGAATTGCATGTTTAATATCATCAATCGTAGAATCGTATTTTCGACTGATAAACATTCCCGAATAAGCCAACAGATTGCCCAAACAATAAAGTGGGGTACCTTCTGGTCTTAACCAGTCTTTCCTGCGTGCGGTATTCAACAGCCAATCTTCATCGTATGGAAGTTGACGACGATGTAGAATAAAAATCTCACAGAGTACTGCGCAGATGTTCTCGCCGCTCAATGCAGCCTTTTGAAGCATGGGGATCGTTTCTTTCGTGAACGTTGCATTAATTGGAAGTTGGACTGCGTTTTCTTCTTCTGTTTGCAAAGCAATATCAAGAACTTCCAGCAACTCTTTGTCCTCTTTCAACGCTTTGAGAATCTGCATTGTCTCTTCTTTGCTGGTGTTACCATCAAGATAAGCAGCTAATAATTCGTCGGAGATATATTTTTTATTTGCCATATTCTTTGATGTCGTTAAGGGCGGCACGGGTCAGTTGAGCCACAGCACGCCGTTTGATATTATATAGATTCGCTGTAGTAATATTCATATCCTTCGCCAATTGCTCTGGCTCCCAGTCCTCAAGGAAAAGTCTACGTATAACATACACATACCGCTTGTTAGGCATGTTGTCGAATAATCGCTCCATATCACCTTCTGCTGTCATATCCTTTTCTGTGTCCGCCGCCTGATGGCGTCCATCATAAGGAGTCTCCTGACTTACATCTTCTATCATTCGACCTCGTTTATTGATGAAGAAACGGATGGCTAAAACCTTCAGCCATTGGTACACACTACTGCGATATTCAAAATTCCGCAGCTTTATCGCATCGTTTTCCATGAGATAGATATACAAATCATTGACAAATTCATTATAATCCACCTCATAGTCAAACACTTTTTGCATAATACTACAGAACAACGGACGACACTTGTCGAAGAAAAACTCCTTCGTCACCCGATTGTCCCGTGCAATCAGTCCTTGTATTATCTCTTGATCAGTCATCATTCTTTCCTTTTTCAGAATCACTTATAATCAAATGTTCAATTCCTAATCCATGAGTCAATCCATGCATCACCACACTCAACACTACTAGAACAACAATCGCTATGACATAGAGAGATGCTTGATAATCAATCCAAAGAAGCAACGAACTAAAACATCCGTCTGCTACAATTGCGGCAACTAAAGCAAGCAAATAGAAATACACTCTATGCCGAAATTTTGCTAATGCAAAAAAATACCCCATAACTGTACCAATAGTAAAATGAGCCGGAATCAGGACAAATGCGCTTAACAGTCCTCGTACCAATTGATTATCTTCATTATTATATAAGTACCATCCGTTCATAATACCGATAAAGCCTAATGCGACACATACAGAATAAACGACGGCATCTACATATTCATCATAATACTTGTTAAATAACAGGAATAGCGAAAGGACCACAAACTTAGCCAACTCAGCAGGTACTGCACATGACAAGAATCCCGTTCTCCAACACTCGTACCATTTGACAAATACATATCGTCCAATTTCTTCCTGATCTGACAAACCACCCAAAATAAGAATGTAGGCAGAAAAGACACCTAACAAAACAGCTACCAGCAAGGCAATAAGCGGCTCTTTCTTATACTCATCTCGTATATAGACGTATATAAGATACGCTGCAATCGGTACCAGCGTCGTTAGAAGTACATATAGATTTATCTCGTTTATCATACTGCAAAATCATTAGAGTCTTCCTTGTCATGTGTATTGGGACGGCATAACAATTTGTCCTTATACAACAAGAGCGTTGTATCAACCACACAAAAGTCAAAGGATTTGTAATCAGCCTCCCATCCTTTCTTTTTTGTTACATCTCGGGACTCCTTGTCTAATTCGTTCCATGGGCGCAAACAATTATGTTGTCTTTGTCGCTCATCACATTCGTGCAAGTCTTTTCCAGCTTTAACATACCCTAACATTTCATGTGAAGCATTCCAACGCAGATGTTCCAATCTGGCAAGATTCAGAACCGCAAGGTTTTCTCTTTCATTCAATTCTCTATATGAAATACTATCATGGGAACCTTCGCTGTTTGGTGTCTCACCGTCCGTTTCGAAGTATCTCTCAAGAAAATCTTGCCAGTCGTAATCTTCATCAAATGCCTCCCTAAGCAAATAGAGTTTTGTACCAGCATGAAGGGCATTTGCTATGTCTTGGCTCTCTTTTCGTCTTAGAGAGCGGATATCGTCCAACGATGTCTTACGATCTTTTAATGGTATATCGATGGCTGTCTTATTTCCCAAAACATCTATATCGTATTTCTTTACGCCCATCAAGATTTCTCTCCTGGTATTCCACAGCTCTTTTTCACCCTTTATCTTTGCATAGCCCTCTTGGAACCGCTTGCCTTTGACGGTAAGTTCTTCATCAATGATTGTCTGATAAGAATAGATTTTTTCGTTCTGACCGAAAGGGATAATAATTGTTTGATCGATGTAGTCTTCTTGCCCTTCGTCTTTGAGTTTTTTTCGGCGGTCATTATTGTAACCTTCATTATAATGGCTCGCAATCTTTTGCATATAGTCTTCCTTGTCCGATCGATAGGAACGTACATATATTTTCAACCTGCTTAAATCTTTTCGACTTTGACGAATAATGTTGAACATCCTGATGGCACAGGTCATTCCCATTTCGTCATTACCAACAGCTATGACCACATAATTTAAGTTCTCCTTGAAAGAATCATCGAATATCTCATAAAACCCCTTACTACGGCAGTCATACGGTTCCATTTTAATATGTACATTTTCCTCCATTTTGCTTTCTGTCATGACAGCGGGGGCGAATGCATGTAAATGTCCTTCAAGCTCTTTCATCCTGGGATCAACAATTGTACAATAGAAAGGACTTCTATTGTTTTCAGATTTACTATAAATAAAGGCTCCAAATTCATATAGGTATTTGAATGCGTCCTGACCAGCTTCGTCAAAGCCTACAATTAAACTGTGAAAGGCTGACTTCACTGTCGTGGGATTATCTTTGTCAGTCTCCACCAATCTTACAGGGTGGTTGTTCTCATCCGCTTTCAACAATTCTACAGATAGACTGGCTGAGTCTATGACGCGAACTTCCAGTCCTTTCTTTACTGCAATATCCTCTACCACCCTATTCAGTCCATTGCGCCTGGCATGACAATATATTCGTTGTGTTATTTTCCCTACTCCGGCATTGATGGTCTCATCTTGTGCTAACACCGAAACTGCCCTAATGTTTTCATCCTCATTTTCTGAGAGGACGAATACGTGCAATTCCGCATCCTTAACTCCGGAAGAGAGTTCCTGAATGAGTTCCCGTAGTTTTATAAGATTCATCTCACCGAGGACATCGTTCTTGGCCAGCTTGCCTTTATCAACATCGCAAAGAAGAATCTCTGTAAATGTGACTCTCGCTCCCACATCCTCAGCGTCTGCAAATGACTGTTCACGATGAGTGAACATCTCTACTATACTATTCCATCCGCCACGATCATTTTCATCTACCGGACTTTTCTCTACTATCACTATTAAAGCCTGTTCCCCCTCCTTGTCGCGGATGCTTCTCGCTAAAAAAAGAGATGGTTCATTCGTTCCAAAGAACACATAGAGATGATTATGATTGTCATCAATCTTCGTTTGCCAATGCAACTTGCGGTATGCCCTAACTCGCGCATAAATTAAACTAAGCAATACAGCAACGGTACAAGAGAAAGATAATACTGCCTGAATAGAAATTAGTCCCTTCAGATAGTCATGACCTTTAATTTCATCAAAAACATTGCTCTCAATGTCTAACATAAACAAATCAAGCGAACAAACTATGGATCTTAACAAATATTCTGCATTGACAAAATCAGCATCCGAATAACAGAATGCCGCAAGATAGAATGCGCTACCTGTAGCCAGGAAAAATCCCATTAAACTAGCCAATACTCGCAAGATCCTTTCTCGTCCGGCAACTTTACTTGACCTTCCCCGCCACCAAATGCAAAATTGCTTCCTTACCTGCCATAGAGCACAGCATATAGCCAGAATGACAATCAGCCAAGATAATTTTGCTTCTTTAACCAGCAAAAGAACAGTAGAAATGACAAGTGTCAGACATACTATCCACCATATTGGGGATAAATTGTTTTGCTTAGTCATCATTCCTTACACTTTAAAGTTGACCAAAAAATTATTTACAAGATCTGCGATTTTCTTATAAAGGTTTTTCCAATCTTCTTCCTTTTTAGGATTCTCATTTTCAATATTTTTTGCTACGATTTTGTCAAAAATGGTTTTTTGAAAATGACAAACAAGTCTATTCCTTTCTTCTGCCTCTTTCCGTGAGGCTTCAAAACATTTCAACTCTTTTTCAATGTTTACCTTTTCTGTTTCCATTGCCCTCCGCGTTTTCACATCCATATTATGCCACAGGGTAATCACAATGGCCGCAATGATGGCAAGTAAGATAATAGCCCCGCAAATAATGGCTACAATTTTAACATCATTGTCATTTGTTTCTACCTCTTGAAGGTAAGGATGCCAATTGCTAATAACATTAGCCAGTTCCACCATAGCTGAATCGCTCATTGCTATAGTATCGTTTAGATTAATAATAAATGTACTCATCTTTTTGTTTTTTTATTTGCATATTCTTTTTACTCATACTCTCTCACAAACCACAGCCGATAGATAGGGTCAACAAATACCAATTTTCCCCCTTTCATTTCCACAATATCCTTGTTTTGCAAAACCTTCTTATTTTTGCTTATAGTATTGGGATTGCCCAAATGGTATTTCGCCCTGGCATCTGCCGAAGAAAGTTGTTGTACCCCATCCTTGATAGCACGAAGCATCTCTATCTGACTGGCAGCCAAGGTCTCTGTGTCATTTAGAAACATCGGAGAATTTGTGTTGATCATCTGTTTCAATCCGTAAATAAATGACTGCTCTGAAACCTCTGCCGCAGTGGCATTCCATACGAAATAGCAACACTGCTGCAAATACCAGGAGTGGCACTCTGTCACATCACAGATACGACTGGCAAATTCATCAGAAATAAACTTTCCCGACTTCTCAAACGTATTCACAATAAAAGGCATCCACTCTTCCTTTGGTATCTTGTTCAAGAACAGCAATTGTCCAAAACGATAAAAGGGCGAGTTGGAATTATTAAAGATATCCAGCATCATGTGCCGCTTACTGCCATAAAGACAATACGACACTCGCTCCTGTTGCTGCCATGCAGACCGCATCTTCCCCTCCATATTCTTATATTCAGGTAGATTGGCCAGTTGCTGGAATTCATCAATGCAGACAATTATCTTAATCTTTTTAGCCTGTGCCAATGTTTCCGGCAGTCGAAGGATATCCATCTTGTCTTGTTCTTGAGGAACAAACTTTACATCGAAAGCCATGAAATTTGTTACGTCATCCTTGATAACTACCTGCGGTACTACGCCCGTCAGGAACTTCTTGGCATCCTGTATGCGCTTCTCCAACTTACTTGATGCACACGCTATCACCTGACTGGCAAACGTCCGATAGAATTCTGCCTCAGAACCGATGCTAAAAGCATCGATATAACAAACTCTGACATCCTTGTCCTCTTCCTGTAGTTCATCCATGGCCACCTTGACAAGAGAGGACTTGCCCCATCGACGTGGGGATACCAACATCACGTTGATATGCGAAGACAAAAAGTTTTTCAACTGTGCCCTGTCTTCCACCCTATCAACAAAATTCTCTCTTGTCGCTAATGTCCCGTATTGAAATGGAGCATTCATATTCTTTTAGGTTTTCTATTTCGCAATTACTCGGCAAATATACAAAAAGTTACCCAATGGTAATTTACCAAAGGGTAACTTTTATTATTCTTTAACGTTTTTCCTACACCTTATTATTATATAAGAAGAGGATTGTTAGTTTTGCAAAAATGTTCATGATACTGCTATCGCTAGTATTGATATTCGGATTTCCAAAATATATATTTCATAACGTCATGTGTTAATTGCTAATACTATTCATTTACTTTATCTAGAATCTTTGGTATAGCTAACATCAAGAAACTATCAAATTTCAAATCGTCGGGATTTATTCGACGCAAGTCTCTATATGAACAAAGATCGATATGCGCTGGATCACTATCTCTTCTTTTCAGATTATCACGATATGCTTTCTTCTTTTCTTTATTCTTAAACTGGACGTGGAGTTGTTCGTCATAATAATGCTCTTCGTGACTAAATGGTCTATATCCCATAATAAGTTTTTCAACAACCCAACGAGCATGCTCACTGACAGACAACTGCTCGTTATATTTTGCCCAAACAGTTTTTGATCTTCTATATTTTTCTTTTTCAGCCTTAACGAGACAAGTCTCTCTGAATACAAAGCAATCAGAACAAAGAACATTAGAGATACTCTCTTTGATTTTACTTAAACTCATTGTCCGCCAGTTCTCTGTAATCATTGTATTGACTTTCTTCTTCAACATTTCATGCTGGAATACATCTAAAGCAAGCGTATACCTCTCCGTGCAATGAATATCTTCAGCAGGAATATTGTATAGTTCTGCACCCAAGTCATATGTTCTACTGGCATAAATGGCCTTGCGGGTATCAATGCCAAATAATTTTTCAATATCTTTGTCATTAACGTACATATCAACATCCTGTTCTGAAAAGCAAATAGTTTCCTTTTCACCATTCAGATACGGGCATTCCTCTTGAACATGAAGTTCGATGTCAATATAGAATACCTCATTTCCTGACGTTTTGCCATAATAGACAGTCTTGCAATATTTGGGAAGATTGCACAAGTATTCTTCTTTCTGTAATTCGGTAAGAATAGCTGGATTCTTACTTATGATAGTGATGACAGTACTATTCTCTGGCTCGGCCCACTCGTTTCCTTCCAAGAAATTAATGAAATGAGCTGTTAGAGCAACTTGACGAGCAACTGAAAGCATTATGGGGCTATCTCCATTTATCACTACATGAAGATGTTCCCTAGAATGTGGTTCAAATCCAATTTTCTTTTCCACAAACTTGTCCAATACAAATTGGCGTGCTATGTACCAATTCCTAACCGTTGCGCTATCAAAACTCTGACCACTTTCTTTTATCTTCAGATATTCTAATATTTTCTCTCTTCTCATAGATCAGTCCCCCTTTCTGTAATTAGCCGGTTTATCTGTTAAGAAAACATTACTGTTACTAACATCATAAGCTGATGGGCTTTGATATAAACGAAGTCCAAACCAATCAAGCGATTCAATAATATGCTCGACAATTTGAGATTGTTGCCACTCAAAAGAAGGAAGACTGCTATCAGTGATAAAAGCATATACCTGTAAAGGCATTCCTTGTTCTTTTTGTTCCATCCATCTTACAATAAGCCGTGGAAGCTGAGATATATGTGGGTTGTTCATAAGCCAATGATAGATGTATAACCTGAATAGTTGAGCATTGCTTGAACTCTTTTCAACTTCTTCGCATGATAAATATTTTAGGATGTCACCTTCCTTCTTTATTTCGTTTTTTTCTTGATCGGTAAAACTATGAAACCATCCCGTATCAAGAACAAAAGTCATATACATTCTCCGACCATATGTTTTACCACCCATCATGTTTTGGAGATTAATGAAATGTTCTGAGTGTAATACACTAGTTGGGAACGTCGAAGTTGTCGTATCCCAGTTATATAGTGTAACATGAGTTAATGTAATCCGACTTACTTCTCCATCTACAGAGTGTTTCGGTATTTGTATCCAGTCACCAATACGTATCTGATTGTTTAGCCTTAAATGCAGAAATGCAACAACTCCTTTAATAGAATCCTGAAAAATCCATCCCAAGACAGATCCCAAAACACCAATAGCGGCAGCAAAACGCGGTTGATGTGCTACATCGAAAATAATGGCAAATCCAACTACCCAAAAACCTGTCAACAATAGTATTGAAATCTGACACCAAGTAATACATAGTTCATTCCTACGCAAGCTGTAGATATTAGTCAGTATCCGACATATTAATATCAGTATCATTACGACAAATGTCAATATTACAAGGTTTATCCATTTATCATGGAAGGACTTTGATGAAGGAATATTATTTAATATGCCGGTTTTAATTATAAGCAACAAAAGAAACGTTACTGTCGCTATAACCCAAGTTAGCCACTTCCTTAAAAGCTCTCTTAATACTAGTGAATACAATTTCATAAATCAATATATTAGAAATACATAATTCTATACATCATACCTAACTCTATTCGACTTTCTCTTTGTCCATTCATTCCACCCTTCTTTGCGTAGCAGAATGTTTGGCCGAGGTAAGAAAGTAAGGCACGAGAGTCTTTCAACTTAACTGGATAGTATTCCACACCAGCAAAACAGCTATAGTGCTTACGGTAGTTTTCCAACCCAACAATGTTTTTACGTACATTTGCCGTATCATAGATAGCTCACCATCATATAGTCGGTAGCCTTGGCAAAGATATCCTCTCATGCTGCATAGTTTGCCTTGTTCAAGTGAGGACATAGTCTATAAACTGGGCGGTAAGCTTTTTGAGATCTTGACTTTCATAGTCCGTATTTCTTTTCAAAGGCTGCTTGTTCTTTATCACTGAGCATTTCCATGCCTTCAGAATCCGTCTGCTGCAGATACCTGTATACGGCAGCATCATCGTATGAATCGACAATCTCATCAAGGCTGCTCTCAATGAACTTCTTCAAGTTGGTGGAACGACTGGCAGCAATGACGGACAATATCCGGAACGTGTCCGGCTTAATGTCGATAACCTTGCGTCTCATGGGCGACTTCGCTGTGGACTTTCTGTCTGTTGCTTCCATAAATCTCTGAATTTTGGCGCAAATATATATAATATATACGATATATGCAAATATACGCGGCGATTTAACATTCATTTCGGCGGTCGCTTGGTCACATATATCGTGTACATATCGTCGCCTATCGTGGCCTCATCAATGGAGTCGTATTCGCCCTGATTCTTCGCCAGAAGCACCCAGTCTGCGGCATGGTCCTTCTGGGCCCAGATCTCGAAAGTCGCTCAGGAATTTCTTGTAGTTACGCTCCAGTGTACTGCCCTTGATGTGGAAGAAGCGGGCCACGGAGGAGCAAGTGACGGGGAGGTTATCCAAGACTGTCTTTAAAAAAGCCCCGAACTCTACGGACAGGCGGGTACCTTCAGCGGCCAGTGGGTAACTGTAGAGAATGATGTTGCGGCCAGCTGCGTCAAGGTAACGGTAACGCCGTACATGCAGCACCACCTTGCGGCTGCGGACAGGATAGTCGTGAATGACACTCGGCTCAGTGAAGCCGTTGGGGACAAGGCTAAGATCCTCGCCCTGACGATTGTCGCGCTCATCAAGGTAGATGTGAAGTATCTTGGGGTAAAAACGTCCTGTTCATGCGTAGGTTTGTCGTTGTCTGTCTCTTTCATGCGCACCAAGTCAAACCAGTCCAGGATACCATCTGGGAGGAAGTAACTGGCCAATAAAGTGTATCGTTGAAGTTCGTTGTTTGATACCATGAGGACAAAGGTACTGCTTTTTTATGATATGTATTGTTTGCGCACTATATTCAGCAGTCCTCAATGCAGTGCTCTGCCACAGGAAAATTTAACAGCGCCGGTCATTTATTTTTTTTCATATTACTTGGTTTTCACTAGTGTCTCTTAATATATGTTAATCAAATTTGAAGTCCAAATGGAGTTGACCATCATCCGGCTTGACTGCCTCTTTGAAAGGTTTGAGCAGGTCTTGGATGTTGTCCATGGTGAGCGCAGACTTGCCAAGGATACG
>JAEEGL013159584.1_pt1 | contig 30820 bp, 30 predicted proteins | sample 9134231 | NCBI WGS metagenome assembly JAEEGL01 (sample SAMN16246548, study PRJNA631951) | gut metagenome | biome: gut microbiome; feature: rumen; material: fiber-attached | host: Bos | place: Iran: Karaj | collected 2018-10 | reverse complement strand
CACATATGAAGTGCCTCGAAAACGTAGGCATGCTCTCAACAACACCCGTTGAATTCGAAGGTCACGAGATCGTTCCCATCAAGTTCTTAAAGGCTCTTCTTCCCGATCCTGCAAGCCTCGGTCCCCGCACGCACGGCAAGACAAACATCGGCTGCATCTTCACGGGCAAGAAGGACGGCCGGGATAAGACATATTACATCTACAACGTCTGCGACCATCAGGAGTGTTACAAGGAAGTTGAGAGCCAGGCTATCAGCTATACGACAGGCGTTCCCGCAATGTGCGGCGCCATGATGCTCCTTACGGGCAAGTGGACAGAGAAGGGCGTTCATACTGTTGAGGAATTCGATCCCGATCCGTTCCTCGACGCACTCGACAAGTACGGCCTTCCCAGAAGCGAGAACTTCGATCCCGTACTGGTGGAATGATAAGCATGAACGATATCTTCAGCGGCATAACACCTGTTTTGGATAACGGTAACATCAGGGACTTAAAAACTCCCTGCTATGTTATCGATGAAAAGAAACTGACTGAGAATGCAAAGATCCTTAAATCCGTGATGGTACACACGGGCTGTAAGATATTACTCGCGCAGAAGGCATTCTCTAATTATGATTTCTATCCTCTTCTTTCAGGCAGCATTTCCGGCACTGAAGCAAGCGGCCTTTTTGAGGCGAGACTCGGTAAAGAGGAGATGCCCGAAGGCGAGGTGCATGTATTCTGTGCCGCATACAGAGACGACGAATTCGATGAGCTTTTATCTTATGCGGATCACATCGTTTTCAATTCGGTTAACCAGCTGAAGAAGTTCGGTCTGCCCGCAAAGCAGCACGGCAAGAGCGTAGGCCTCAGGATCAACCCTGAATGCTCGACACAGGAGGGCCACGAGATATATGACCCCTGCGCAAAGGGAAGCCGTCTGGGCGTTACCGGGAGCGTTTGGGACAGGGACATGACTCCGGAACTCATAGAGCTTTTGGACGGACTTCATTTCCACACGCTCTGCGAGCAGAACTCGGATGCGCTTGAGATCACTCTGAAGGCGGTCGAAGAGAAGTTCGGCGACGTTCTTCCTCAGATGAAGTGGCTCAACATGGGCGGCGGACATCACATCACAAAGGCTGATTACGATGTCGCAAAGCTCGAAAAGCTCCTCGGGTACGCTCGTGACAAATGGGGAGTTCAAGTCTATCTTGAGCCCGGCGAGGCAGTTGCATTAAATGCAGGCTATCTTTTGACTCAGGTTCTTGATGTTGTTGAGAACAACGGCGTGAATATCGCCATCCTCGATGCCAGCGCCGCATGCCATATGCCGGACGTTATCGAGATGCCATATATGCCGCCGCTTTTAAATGCGGACAGCGAAAACACAAAGCCTTACAGTTACCGCCTTGCAGGCCCAACATGCCTTTCGGGCGACGTAATAGGCGACTACGGTTTTGATAATGAACTTAAGGCCGGAGATCTTCTTGTTTTCGGAGATATGGCAATATATACGACATGCAAGAACAACACGTTTAACGGCATGCCGCTGCCGGATATATACCGCTTAAGGCCTGATGGCTCCACGGAGAAGCTGACGGACTTCGGTTACGGCGATTTCAAGATGAGACTTGGTAAATAAACGAACAAACCTCTTGCTTTCAGGGCTTTCCCGGACTGCAGGAGGTTTTTAAGTTCCACGTGGAACTACCGTAAATGCAACTTGTACATTCCCATATGCAACATGCGCAGATTTCCCGATGCGGAAGATCCGGTTCTGATAAAGTGACCTCATCAAGATGAATCAAGGAGATCACGAACATGAAAAAGAACAAGATCATTAAGGCAACAGTAATCACATTAAGCGTATTGTTATTGCTTATAGCAGGCGGCTCGGTCGCAATGGGCGGATATGTAGCAGACCAGATCCTCCACCAGAACAAAGGTAAGGATACTCACGACAACAGCTTTAAGCAGGCTGAAGTATGGGGATACGATATCAACGCTTTTATGGAAGGTCACCAGGGCGAAGAAGTAAGCTTTACTGCTGAAGACGGAAACACAGTACCCGCAACATATTTCGACAACAACAGCAGCAAGTGCGCAGTGCTCGTTCACGGCGCAGGCGGAGACAGATACTGCACATATCCTCTTGCTGAAGAATATCTTGAAAGAGGTTATGACGTTATCGCAATAGACCAGAGAGGGTGCGGCGAAAATCCTGACGAGAGAGTAACATTCGGAATCAACGAATCTCTCGACGTAAAGGCTGCAGTCGAATATGCAAGAACCGTTTTAGAAGAAGATACAGTAATAGTTCACGGTCAGTCCATGGGCGCTCAGACAACGGCTATATATGCTTCTTCTGTAGAGGCAGGAACTGTTTTTGCTGCTGACGCCGTTATCTGCGACAGCCCCGTACCCGGAATGGAACTCATGCTTAGGGAAGTGTTCGGCGACGGCGACACGGATTCCTTTCTTGCAAACTATCTTACAGGCACAAGCAAGATCTACATGAAGCTCGTATACGGCATTGATTACGATGATGCAGACACCATCAAAGTTGTAGCTTCAGACAATATCCCGACACTCATCATCGTATCTGATAAAGATGAAGTATGCCTTCCTGACCAGGTTGAACAGATTTATGCTAATATACCTTCCGGAAATAAAAGCATCCTTCATGTTGACAGCGCACACATCGAAGGTGTGATCGATGATCCCGACGGATACATGGAAGGCATAGAAAACTTTCTTGGAACAGTCGGAGTTTAAGGAGAACAATGAAACTTAATCTGTACGAAGACAAAAACATCAGCAGTGAACATGTTGATATCTACTATACAAACATGCGTCCCGTGATAAGGCAGCTGGTCGATACCGTAAATTCGGAAAGACCGGCGCTCCCGGGGCGCCCTGCTGATGAAGACCTGGATGACGGCGAAGAGGTGCTGCTCGATCCCAAAGAGATATATTATCTGGACCACATCGACCGCAAGCTTTTCGCTTACACGAAGAACGGCGTTTTCCGTCTTATGAACACCCTCGCATCCTGCGAAGAAGTGTTGTGGAACTACGGATTTGTCAGAGTATCAAAATCGAATATCGTAAATATCTATAAGATCAAACAGCTGAAACCGGATCTGAACATGAAGGTCTATGCCTATTTTGATAACGGCGAAAAGATCTGCATCAACAGATCCTACAAAAAGAGTTTCAGTGAATACCTTCAGAGAATGAGGAGGATCGGATAATGGCAGAACGCGTGAAAACATATCTCCTGGAACTTTGCTGTGTATTTACTTTTGTTTCCGTTGTCGGAGCGATCGTAAATATCATTTGCGGAACACAGACAAACAACCTGAACGTTCTCGTAATGTTTGCCACATGCGCGATCGCTACATTCGTGCTGTTCCTTCACAGATTATTCGATAATGTCAGCCCTCTTGTAATGATCATTGTCCAGTATCTCGTTGCATGTGCTCTTGTGGGACTGATGCTCTGGATAGTAAGTACAGTGGTTAGTCCGATAACGCCTCGCGGATGGTTTGAGTTTTACCGCTCATTTACCATTCCGTACATATTCCTTGCAGGATTCTACTATTACCGCGTTTTCTCGGAAACGAAAAAACAGGACAAGCTGATCCGCGAGATCCAGGAAAAGAAGAAGTAAAGCCTGAGAGGCTTTATCTGCTTACGACATCGATTATTCCCTGGATTATCTCAGGGTTCGGATATCCCTGGCCGTCTTTGCCTTCAATGCCGTAGTGCATTGCGTATGAAAAGTTGTCAGCAAGACACTCTTCAGGGTCGGTGACATATCCTGTATTGGTGCCGAAGACTTCGTCGAAGTTTGAAGCCTGCTCGGGTGTGTAGTAAATGTCGGTGCCGTCTATCGGAATAAGTGCCGTGGTGTCGCACTGGAAGAACGTGGTCTGAACCTCATCGAAGTGCGCAGTTGTAACCATGTCGGTGAAACAGTCGATCTCCTGTCCGTCGATCATGAATGTAGCATATGAGTTGTGATGCTCAACGTCGGGGTTGCTGATGTGATATTCCGCAACACTCGGAGGGAGCGGGAAATCAGAATCTGCGACGGTGAAATCTATCAGGGAATACATCTCTTCCCTGAAGTCGGGATTGCATCTTGTAAGGCAGTGGAACAGCTCGTGCCACAAAAGTTCTTCTATATAATCGCTGCCTTCAATGATGCTCAGATACGTATAGATCGAAATAACATCGCTGCTGAGATATATCTGTGTTCCGTGAGTATAACCGGATGCCCCTGATTCAAGCGACATGGATGTCTTTATGAAAACGATCTCATCGATGGGAGGAAGAGTATAACCGTTCTTTTCGAGAGTCTTTTCCATCTTGGAGATAACACGGTTTATGAAACTCTTTTCTGCAGCGGAAAACTCATCTATCAGATCTGCGGAAGCCTCAAGGTATTCATCCATCGTGGCGCCTGTCTTCTGCATTCTGAAGTCGATGTCATTCTGTGTGAACTGCGAAAAGTATTCATCGTTTGAAAGCAGCAGTTCGCGGCCTTCTTCCGCTGAAGCAAAGCGGTGCGGAATCTGTGATTTCTTGCCTGACGAGCAGGAGCAAAGTGATACTGCCATTATGGCGATGATCGTAATAACTGAAAATGCTTTTTTAATTCTCATAGTCTTATCCTCATATTTGTTTTACACAAGTATAGATACTACGCTTTTGCAAAATTGTTATCAATGACAGTTAACCCGAAAACGAATAATGGGACAGTATACTTGCCGTTTGTTGACTGCCATAATATGCGATGTTAAATTTACACCAAGAAAGCACGGTCTGCAGAGACGGTTGCTTCCATAGTTGGTTAATAGAACCTCACTTCAGGAATGCGGTCCCGGGTGAGGTTTTCATTTGCGCTTATATCTGGAGTCCAGATACGCAAATAGCTCTTGCATGAATTCAAATGTTAGTGTAATCTTCTTCTCGAAAATTGAATACGGAAACGGGAGCTTGTATACAGGCTGAGAGGAAGGTGTAACCTTCGACCGAGAACCTGATTTGGATAATGCCAACGTAGGGATGCTTAACACAGAGTGTTTTGAAGGGAGTTGTCGTGATCAGGCAGCTCCCTTTTTCGTGTCCGGAAGGAGACATGAATGAAAAGATACAATGTGTTGAGGCTGGCGGTAATGGCACTCCTTATCGCCATAGGCGTGGTGATCTCCCCGCTTTTGAGGATCGAGGGAATGTGCCCGATGGCGCATCTCATAAATATCACGGCGGCAGTTTTACTGGGACCTGTTGATGCGTTCCTGGTAGCGCTTCTGATAGGCATCATAAGGATGTGCGTAATGGGTATCCCGCCGCTTGCTCTGACGGGTGCGGTGTTCGGCGCACTATTGTCGGGAATTCTCTACAAAGTTTCAAAAGGAAAGATCTGGGCAGCGGTATTGGGCGAGATAGTCGGCACGGGCATCATCGGTGCGATCGTGTCATACCCCGTCATGACTTATATCTGCGGAAGAGAAGGCTTGGGATGGTTCTTCTATGTGCCGTCTTTTATCTGCGGAACGCTTATCGGCGGAAGCATCGCGGCAGTTCTTTTGTACAGGCTGCAGCATGTGGGAATGCTTAAAAAGATGCAGCACAAGATCGCGGCAGGGGGCGTGTTATGGAAGAAGAAAACAGAAAATACAACCGCCTGATCCACTGCATCACAAATCCGATCTCGATGAACCAGGTTGCCAATACGATACTTGCGTTGGGCGCAAAGCCGGTTATGGCGGAACACCCTTTGGAAGTTGAGGAGATCACCAAAACGGCATCTTCGCTCCTGCTTAATCTCGGCAACATTTCAGACGTGAGAATGACTTCCATGAAGACAGCTTTAAAGACAGCAAATGCTAATGGTATTCCCGTCACTTTGGATGCTGTCGGCGTCGCTTGTTCCGCACTTCGAAAAGACTTCGCAAAAACTCTTTTGTCTGAAGGAACTGTCGATGTCATCAAGGGCAATTATTCCGAGATATTAGCGCTTGCAGATGACGGATATAAAGCTGCCGGAGTCGATGTGGGAGCTGATGCAAACGAAGACAAAGTAAGGGCTGCAATCCTTAAGATCTCAAGCGATACGAAGGCGACAGTAGTCGCAACCGGTAAGAAAGATCTTATAGGCGCGGAAGGCGTTATTACTGAAGTCACCGGAGGATGCGAAGAACTGTCATTTGTCACAGGAACCGGTTGTATGTCCGGTGCGGTCATCGCAACTTTTCTGTCGCGCGAAAACACGGTTCAAAGCGTTATTGATGCCTGCAGATTTTTCAAAAGATGCGGCGTTCGCGCACAGACCGGTGAAGGCCCCGGAACCTTTATTACAAAGCTTTTGGACGCAGTCGCAAATCCTGAAATGTCTTTCGATCCCACGCTCTATTTCATCACCGACAGCACTTCTTTTTCCGAAGAGGAATTCTTAAGAAGAGTACGTGCGGCTTTAGAGGGCGGAGTTACTCTTATCCAGCTTCGCGAGAAGAGCAGATCTTCGAATGAATATATCGAACTTGCGAAAAAAGTTCATGCGCTTACGAGCGAATATAACGTGCCGCTGATAATAGATGACAGGGTCGATGTCATGCTCGCGGCTGACTGCGAAGGCGTGCATGTCGGTGCGGAAGATATGCCGGTTAAAAATGCGCGCAAACTTATCGGAATTAACAAGATTTTAGGTGCCACGGCAAAGACTGTTGAAGCGGCAAAGAAAGCATACGAAGACGGCGCCGATTATCTTGGCGTCGGCGCGATTTATCCGACGACAACGAAAGTAAAAACGGTACTCACATCGACTGAAACACTGGATGCGATAACGAAGGCAGTACCGATTCCCGTAAATGCTATCGGAGGTCTTAACAGCACAAATTTAAGTGTCCTCAAAGGCATTGATATCAAAGGCGTCTGCGCCGTGTCGGCGATCATGAAAGCAGACGATCCCAAAGCAGCTGCAGAAGAACTGAAGAACGCATTTCTTGAGATCAGGAGGTGCGAATGAAAAAGGTTTTAACGATTGCAGGCAGTGACTGCTCGGGCGGCGCCGGCGTTCAGGCTGATATCAAGACGATGCTCGCAAACGGCGTGTATGCAATGTCGGTGATCACTGCTCTTACTGCGCAAAACACAACGGGTGTTATCAGCGTAAAGAATACAGATCCGGAGTTTTTAAGACAGCAGATCGATGCCGTATTTGAAGACATTTTCCCTGATGCGGTGAAGATAGGAATGGTGCCCGATGAAGGTCTCATCGAAGTAATAGCGGAGAGGCTGAAGTTTTATAACGCAAAGAATATCGTGACGGATCCCGTCATGGTCGCAACGAGCGGAGATGCTCTCTCAAATAAGAAGAGCGTGGATGCACTGGTTGAAAAACTGTTTCCGGTATCAACACTTGTTACGCCGAATATTCCTGAGGCGGAAGCACTTAGCGGAATGAAGATAAATACGCATGATGAAAAGATCGAAGCAGGCAAAAAGATAGCTGATAAAAGCGGATGCTCTGTGCTGATAAAAGGCGGTCACGGCGGACTTGATGCCGATGACATTCTGTATCACGAAGGAAATGTTTTCGAGTACAGGGCAGAGCGCATAGACAACCCCAATACGCACGGTACGGGATGCACGTTATCTTCTGCCATCGCAAGCAATCTTGCAAAAGGAATGACGGTTCCCGAAGCGGTGGAATTGGCAAAGAAATACGTAAACGGAGCGATCGGTTCAGGTCTTGATATAGGGCGCGGAAGAGGTCCTCTGGATCACGGTTACGACATTAAAACAGAATACAAATAACAGGAGCGGAATTATGGAAAGAAATTACAAGACACAGATGGAAGCTGCAAGAAAAGGCATCGTCACACCCGAGATGAAGGCTGTTGCGGCTAAGGAATACCGGACCGGGGAAGAGATAAGGGAATGGGTTGCGCAGGGCAAGGTTGCCATCTGTGCAAATAAGAATCACACATGCATTAATCCTGCAGGCGTCGGCTCGATGCTCAAGACCAAGATCAACGTAAATCTCGGTGTGTCTCGTGACTGCAAGGATTACAACGTCGAGATGAAGAAAGTCCAGGCTGCCGTCGACATGGGCGCGGACGCCATTATGGACCTCTCATCGCACGGCGATACGATCCCTTTCAGAAGAAAGCTCACATCCGAGTGTCCCGCCATGATCGGCACCGTTCCGGTATACGATGCGGTCATTCACTACCAGAGAGATCTTGCGACACTTACGGCAAAAGACCTCATTGACGTCGTAAGACTTCATGCTGAAGACGGCGTAGATTTTGTCACGCTTCACTGCGGAATCACAAGGCACACGATAGACCAGATAAAAAAGCACAAAAGAGAGATGAACATCGTATCCAGAGGCGGCTCTCTGATCTTTGCATGGATGTGCATGACCGGCAACGAGAACCCCTTCTACGAATACTACGACGAGATCCTCGACATCTGCAGGGAATACGATGTCACGATCTCTCTCGGTGACGCATGCCGTCCGGGCTGTCTTGCCGATGCAAGCGACGTCTGCCAGATAGAAGAACTTGTCCGTTTGGGCGAGCTTACAAAGCGTGCGTGGGAGAAGGACGTTCAGGTCATGGTCGAAGGCCCCGGCCATATGCCGATGGATCAGATCGAAGCAAACATGAAGATCCAGCAGAGCATCTGCATGGGCGCACCTTTCTATGTTCTGGGCCCCCTTGTTACTGACATCGCACCCGGATACGATCACATCACATCCGCTATCGGAGGCGCCATCGCAGCAGCCTCAGGCGCCGCTTTCCTCTGCTATGTAACTCCTGCAGAGCACCTGGCGCTCCCCAATGTCGAAGATGTTAAGCAGGGAATAATCGCATCCAAGATCGCCGCTCATGCTGCCGATATCGCGAAAAAGATCCCCCACGCAATGGATGAAGACAATAAGATGGCAAAGGCCAGAAGAAAGTTCGACTGGGAAGGCCAGTGGGCATGCGCGATCGATCCTGCGACTGCAAAAGCCATCCGCGACGACAGGGCACCCGAACACGAGGATACATGCTCCATGTGCGGCAAGTTCTGCGCAGTCAGGAGCATGAATAAAGCCCTCGCAGGGGAGTATATAGATATTCTTTAATCCGGTTTTCTTGCGGTCAGTCCGTAGCACCTTCTGATCAGGCGCACTCTTCCGGCGTAGGTGTTTTTCGCGATGTACTCATCAAGAAGTGCATCGTCAGGCATCTCGTCAAGGATAGGCACGACTTCCAGGAACGCCTTGAAAGTCTTTACATCCTTGTAGAATTCGCGCTCGTGTATCGGCACGAGTTCCACATCGTGGAAACCTGCGTTCAGCACGTTCTCGTAGTCGACTATGCTTACCGGCACGGGATCGTCAAAGCCCTGTCCGTAGCCTACGGTCAGCTTCAGATCCCAGCAGTCGTACTTGTCGACGCCCCTGATCAGAAGAAGTCCGCCGGGCTTTAAGCACTTGTAGACCTGTTCCGCATCAATGATGGTGTGGCGTGCAACGACGATGTCAAAGTGGCCGGACGGAACATCCATGTTGAGGTTGTCCATTACCTTGAACGAGATGTTCTTACGGCCGCTTTTCGCAAGGTTCTCTCGGGCTGTCTCGACCATGTTCGGCGAGTAGTCCGTGCCGATGATCTCAGCGCAGTCGGGGAAATTGGCAAGCAGTTTCTCGCCTCCGCCGGTGCCCAGATCAAGCACATGCGAATCAGGTGTTGCGACGGACTTTAAGATCTCATAAAGATCCCAGTCCGTCAGGCTCTCCGTGTGACAGTCGTACTCGTCAAAACTCCAGTGAGCCATCTTTTCGAAGTATTCAAAATCTTTGTCGTGAAACATAAAAAAGAACCTCCTTTCACGAACAGCAAAACCATGCGCCATATAGACGCGCTTCTTTGTCATTCATGATGAGATTCCAAGGTTCTTATCATTATTAACCCCGCTAATAAAAGCGTCGCGGCGGCAGAACGCGAATAACTAATTGCTCTGCTGCAAGTTCATATTACTTGCTGAAGGTACCGTTGTCAAACTGACATTCCGAAAACGGAGCGCAATACGGGTATAATATCCTCATCCGGCAACTTATACGCGGAAAAGTACACCTTATGCGGATTTGCTTGAGAAGTGTACATAAACGGCGGATAGTAAGCCCGAGGGAGGCAGTAAAAGTGAGATTGATCCTTAAAGAGAAATCGGATCTTAAAGAGACAGAAGTCGAGATCAGATTCCGGGAAAGGGATGCGGAAGTCGAGAACCTGATAAGCGCCGTCAACAGTGCACATGACAGGCTGATCGGTATCAAAGACAACGGCGACAGCGTACCGGTATCTTTCACGAAGATCCTTTATTTCGAAGCGGTGGACAGATATGTGTTCGCTTATACTTCGGCATCTGTCTATAAGGTCAGGAACACTCTTTATGAACTTGAGGAAATGTGCAAAGCAAGGAACTTTGTTCGTATCTCCAAGGCGCAGATCGTCAACTTGAATGCCGTAAGAAAGATATCTCCGGACGAGGGAAGAAAGCTCAGGCTCCTTCTTGCAAACGGCGAGACGGTCATCGTCTCGAGAGGTTACGTCGGAGATCTCAAGAAAACTATCGGTATGAAAGGAGATGCTTAAATGGACAGCAAAAGACTTAAGCAGGCATTCAAAAAAGCATTTCCGATCACAACGGCGGTTTTCTCTGCAAGCGTCGTTTTGCTTGCCGTTCTCTCGGCTTTATTCGGAGAGCTTGTCTATCCTGAAAGCATCTTAAGACTCTTTGCGGTCTTCTTCATGCTGTACTTCTTGTCAGTTGTCAGGATATATTTTGCCGGATCCAGATGGGCTTCAAACAAGCCTTACATACTTATCAACATCATGTTCGCGCCGCTTTATTTCGGCTGCGGAGTGCTGGGTCTTTTTGCAAACAACAGCTATATCGAACCGTCTTACATTCTGGTCTTAACGCCGATATTCATCGTTACATTCTCTATCGCGCAGTTAGTGACATATCTCGTAAAGAAAGCCGGAACCGACAAAATGAACGATGCTTTGAATGAATTTCATAAGGAGCATCAGGAAGATGGATACGAAGAAGAAATGGCTGACGGCAATCAGGGTATTTAGCGCACTCGTTGTTTGGTTCGGCATCTATAAAGGACTGGTTTTTCTCGGAGACTGTTATCTGTTTGGCACCATACCGGAAATACTGCGCATGCTCATCTGCGCAACGGTTATCCCATACGGAATCGCAATGCCGTTGGCATATCTTATAATTCGCGGCATGAAGATCTCGAAAAGCGATACCCCGCTGATGAAGCCGGGCATTGCAAACATGGGGAAGATCTTCCTCATCCAGTCAGGCATATCGTTCATGGCAATGTTCCCCATTGCGGTAATAGTTAAGGTGTTAAACATAAAGACTCCTGAAACAACGGCTGAACAGATACTCGCACAGCCCCTGTTCTACGGCTTTCTGCTCCTGATCTTCGCACCTGTAATGGAGGAGTTCCTTTTCAGGAAGGTCTTTTTCGACAGGCTCATGTTATTGGGAACAAAGCCCGCAATCTTGCTGTCGGCAGTGTTTTTCGCGCTCCCGCACATAATCTCGCAGGGCCCTGCCCAGCTGTTCTACACATTCGTGCTGGGTCTGTCGTTCGGCTACGTGACGGCAAGGACAAGAAAACTCTGGCCTGCCATTGTCCTGCATTCATTGAGCAACCTTTACTGCGGTATCCTTGCTGCTGTCTGGCCCAAGGATAAGCCGGTATTCATGTTCGCATATGTTTTGATCTATGTGCTGGCAGTACCCGCTGCGGCAGTGGTCCTTGCCATAGTCAACAGGAGGAAACTCAGGCTTTCAGCGTGCTGAAAACCAAATTTCCGGCTGTCCGGAGCAGTTGTCACCAAAATGCCAAGCAATTATAAGTGCGTTTGCCTTATCTTTCTGATACAATGGTGGAGCAACTTTGTAAATTCGGGTAGTTGTTATGGAATTAAAAGAGTTTTTGAAGTACAAGAATATCGTTATTCAGTGCCACGATAATCCGGACGCTGACGCGTTAGCCTCAGGTTATGCACTGATGTGGTATTTCCAGCAGAACGATAAGAAGGCCAAGTTTATCTACAGAGGCCGGAACGAGATCAAGAAGAGCAATCTCCTGATCATGTGCAGGGAGCTTGATGTTCCCGTTGACTACGAGCCGTTCTTTGCCGAAGAACCCGAGATCGTCATCTATGTCGACTGCCAGTACGGACAGAAGAACGTATCGTCAACAAAGGCAAAGAGGATCGCCATCATCGATCACCACCAGAAAGGTCCGGCAATTCCGGGCGCAGTAACCTATATCAGAAGCGATGTCGGCAGCTGTGCAACGCTTTGCTGGGATCTTATCCGCAACGAAGGCCTTAACCCGAATGACAACAGACTGCTTTCAACAGCACTTTACTACGGACTTTTCTCCGACACCAACAGGCTGTCGGAGGTATCACACCCGTTAGACCGCGATATGCTCGATAATCTGGTCGTAAACAAGGCCACTGTTACCGAGATGATCAATTCCAATATCTCGCTCGATGAGCTCCAGATCACGGGCAAGGCCATCATGAACTACGAATTCCACGAGAGCAACAGATATCTCGTAATCGAGGCTGAGGCCTGCGACCCCTGCATCCTGGGTGTCATAAGCGACTTTGCTCTCGAGACAGAGAACGTTAATGTCTGCGTTGCTTTCTACGAGAGCCAGTATGAGGTCAAATTCTCTGTCAGAAGCTGCTCCAAGGAAGTCCATGCAGATGAACTTGCGGCATTCCTTGCCGACGGTTTGGGCGGCGGAGGCGGCGGCCACATGCTCAAGGCCGGCGGTACGATGTCACCTGACTATCTGACCAAATCTGCCAAGGATACCATCGAAGAGCGTCTCCAGTGGTATTACGACAGATATCTCGTAATCTATGCCAAGAATACGAAGCTCAATACTTCGAAATGGAAGGCATACGACAAAGTCTCACAGACATTGGGCTGCATCAGGCTCACGGATGTTTTCCCTATCGGAACACCCATCAATATCAGAACCCTTGAAGGAGACGTTGATACCGTCATCGATGAAGAGGCTTACCTCATGATCGGTGTCGAGGGCGAGATCTATCCCATCAAGGAGAACAAGCTTCTTTCAAGCTACCAGCTCACGAACTTCGTCTTCACGAGAGATTTCGAATATGAGCCGAGAATCAAGAACAGAGCAACGGGCGAGGTCAAGAAGGTAATGCCTTTTGCCAAGACCGTAAGAACGCTCAGCAATTCCATTGTCTTCGCAAAGCCTCTGGAGCAGCCTGTAAAGCTTTTCACGGCCTGGACCGAGGATAAGTACTACTCGGGTGACATCGGCGATTATCTCACTGTCAGAGCGGACGATGAGCACGATATCTACATCGTCAAGGGCGAGCTTTTCGACAGGTTCTATAAGCCAAGGACAAACAGATTAAGTTAAGCAAATCAAAAGCCGGCAGGAAAAAAACCTAACCGGCTTTTTTAGTGCTGTGATAAAAGATCAGATGCCGTACTTGTTCCTTAATTCTTCAGCCACTTCCTGCCCACCCAGATAATTGTGAGCTTTTTCTATCAGATCATCGATAGTGTAGTGCTTTATATATCCAGGTTTACATTCACGGCTCATTAAATAAGAGTATACAAAGAAGCGGTCTGTTCCTTGGTGATAACAGTAAGCATTTTCGATGCTTGTAATCTCGATCCCGGCCTCAGTATCGACAATGCATATCTGATCATCGACCTGAATAAATACCATGTTGCTCTTTTCATCAAAATACATTTTCATATCACCGGCTCTGTTAAACGATACGGGAATTTGTTTTATCAGAGTTCCATCATCTGAATTAAGTAATATTAGATAATCATCAGAGAGCATATAAAGAATATCGTCTCTGAATTCGGCACTGCACCTTATATTGCTTAAGCAGTTAGCACTGTACAGCTCGTTAAAGGAACCGTCTGTTACGAAATAGCTGTTTTTGTCAGAGAAGAAAACACGCGAACCGTCATCTGATGCGGTTATAATATAATCTATATGTCGGTCTAAAGCCCAGTCATCAGGAACATCCAATTCCTTGAATTTCAAAGAGTCAAGATCTCCCGCAAACAACCGGTTTCCCGCAGGCACAATGATTTTGTTTAGCGGCTCGATATATACCGGATCACTTAAAACAACATAATTGAGGTCCTCTACATCAAAAGGCTTGAATTCCTTGTGATTTGAGCCGTCGGCTTCCCATACTTCCATGTTTAATTGAGAGTAACTTATGGAGCAATTAATTATCATACCGTTGGATAAATGATCAGTATCGCTTAATTCTATGCCGGCATCTTCCACTCTTTCTTTATCGATATTGATCAGAACTACTTTGTTGGAGAAATAACCGTAGATCTCATCGTCAACGGGTTGAAGTTCAAAATGTGACAGGTAAGCGTCGTCGTATTCAACATCTTCCGAGAAAACAAGTTCTGCGGTGTTCATATCGATTACACTTACTCGGATAATATTTTCTCCGGTTATTTTTGATGCAATGACAAGATTCTCTCCATCATTATAGAATCTCTGATAAGTTGTTCCGGTGTAAAAACCTCCGTAAGCATCAATGGAACTCCACTCATCATCTTCGAGGCCGTAGTTGAGACAAACGATATCTGTACCGTCTTTATCAGCTATATAGAGTTTGTCTGAGATTATTGCTTCGGAAATCCTTTCACCCAGAATATTAATTGAAGCCATTACATTCGAATCTGAGCTGACCGTAAGAATATATTCTCCGTGTCTGCAGATAAATTCCGGATTATCATTTTTGTTTTTATCATCGGCAGCTACGATAGAACTGCTGGTCTTGTAGTCGTTGATTATCTCTCCGGTGTTTTTGTCGGCGATAACAGCATGATTACCTACATAAAGCAGAACACAATTGCGGTTCGGAAGGTCTAAAGAACCAAAAGATATCATTACATCAGTGTAATCGAGCGCATAAGACCAGAGCTGTTTCATTGATGTATCGAAACAGTAGAATTGTAAATAACCTGTCTGAACATATGTTACATTGTCGGTTAATAATGTCGATGATATAGCCTCTTCCAGTTGTGTAGCCAGGATAAGATGCTCATTGTCAATAAACTGAAGTTTTGAAATTATGTATCCTTCAAGCTCCTGAACGGATAGTTTTTGTGTTTCTGTGTCAAACAACTGAACCTTTACTACTCCGTAGTCTGTGGTGTTATCAACAAAAGCCAGTTTTTTTCCGTCGGGAGATGCGACCAAGAGCGAGATGTCTGTAAAAATGCCGTCTGCAACCTTGTAAGTGGTTATAACGTTGCCGTCTCTTGCTGAAAGTTTTGCTATTTCTCCATTTCCTATATCAAGATATACCGAGTGGTCAGCAAATACTACTTCGTTGACGAGGATCATGTAATTCAGATTACACTGATATTTCCAAACGAGCGATCCGCTCTCAACATGGTAAGACTCGATACGGTCGGTGAATACCACCAGAAGCTGAGCTTCATCCAAAAAGAGGATATCTACAGGTTTTTCCTTTGCGTCCAGATCCATAAGCAGTTGATTTGTACGAGCATTCCAACAGTAAACCCGGCCTGACGTATCTAAAGAAGCAAGATACTTCATATCTTCTGAAAGGACAATATTACGAACATAACCCACGGTCTTATAATTCCAGACAGGAGTGTAGTTAAGGGTTCCTGAAAGTGATTCGTACGCAGCTGTAGCATCCGTTATTGCACGCTGTGCTTCAGCCGTAACAGGCATTTTTTTCTGCGAATCATTAGGGAGTGCTGCAAGAGCCAGCTGGAGAGCATCTGTTCTTTTGCCGTCCGCAAGAAGCTGTTCGGCTTCGTTCGACAGATAGAGAGATCTGCTCATCAATGATGCCATATAACTGTTGTTGATCTTCTGATTCATGTATCCGAGATAGCTTCCCAAACCAATAAGCACAGCAAACGCGGCAGCCACGATCGTTGCTGCACGCCTGATCCGGTACTGTCTTCTTCTTCTCTGGAGCTCATCATAAGAGCAGCCCAGAAGAGCTGATGCAAGACGCGGCAGTTCTTCCTTGTCGGCAGTCGACTTCGAAAGTCTGTAATCGCATGACAAAGGCTCGATCGGAACGTCGATCGTATGAGTCATGCCTGCCTCATCAATATATTCTTTCTTGGTTGTGAGCAATTCCTCAGGGATAACCTCATAAGGCTCACCGTCACAAAGAACGGTCAGGACCTTGTCCATTGTATGCGTCTTAAGGAAGGTCGAGATCTCTCTTTTTACCCACATTGATTCCCTGGTGTTTGTGGAGCAGATTACGATGAGGTAATCTGCCTTTTCGAGAGCGTTGGTGATCGTCTCGGTCAGATCGCTCGTAATCGGGAGCTCGTCCTTATCCCTGAAGATACGCGTGATCTTCTCGTGCTTGAGTTTCTTTCTCAGTTTGTGCGGAACATGGAAATGTTCGAGCTGCTTTTGTACGTGCGCAGCAATCTTAGAGTCGAGATCTGCATGTCTGTACGAAATAAAAGCGTTGTAAAAATCTATCATGGAGCTACCCTCTCCTGTTGTTATACCTTGCCGCTATATTAACATAAAGTAAGAAACAATATCTTGACGATACCATTACAGCACTCAATCTTAATACAGCTCTTTCAGGAGAGATGTTGCAGTTTTCAGGGCTTGATCACGGTTACCGTGCCGTTTCCGCCGTCGACGGTGACGGTATCTCCGGTCTTTAAAATAGTTGTGGCGTTGCTGCAGCCGACAACTGCGGGAATGCCGAATTCACGGGCTACGATAGCCGCATGTGACAGCGGTGCGCCGATGTCGGTGACGATGGCAGAAACCTTGTGGAATGCGACTGTCCAGCCGATGTTTGTTGCACGGGTTACGAGGATCTCGCCTTCAACCAGCTCGTCGATATGAGAGACGTCTTCAATGACACGGACCGTTCCCGTTACGATGCCAGCCGCTCCGGCAAAGCCTTTGACATCCGAAGGCATGTCTTCTGTTGAACTGCGGCCGCTGATGTAAACATCGTATCTGCGGTCAGGATCACTGACCCATTCGTCGGCGTCGAAACGGCCGATGATAAGGTTCGGGAATGAAGGGTATTTGCAGTATCTTTCGAAGTTTGCTTTTCTGGCAGGGATAAACTGCAGGGAAGATGTGTCGCCTTTAAGCATGGAGAACATCTCTTTGTAGCCCAGCATGAAGATGTCGTTGCCAAGGCCGTTTAATTCACCTGCCTTAAGGCAATATTCCCTGAACACGCAGAAGATGCGGACGCCCTTGCTCCTGATGTCTTCCCTGAAATCGTTTGCATGGATGAACTTTGCGATCTCTTTATCGATCCACTTGCTCTTGGACGGATATTTCGATTTGAATTCAGCCAGAGCTTCGCGGTATGAATTCTCCTGTTCCGCAAGAACCGAGCGCAGATTGTAACCGCCTTCTTTCCGGTCGTTCAGGAGATTATCGGGGAATGAGGGGTCTTCGTAAGGGCGCGGCTCCATGAGCTCCATCTCATTGGCGGAGCGGTGGCCGCAGATCTTTATGTATTCCTCACGCGACAGTTTTCCGTCTGCGACGTCTTCTAACAGCAGCATCGGCTTCATCGATGCGAGCACGCCGACACAGCCCGTGCATAAGCGGTTCGCCATGTCTTCGCCTGCTATCTTTGCTATCTTTTTGCGCGTTCCGAAAAGTGGTACCAAAGACATACCGCTCTCTGCAAGGATCGATGCCAAACCGTCGTTAAGCTTAGGCAGCAGGACGTTATCCCAGTACGCCATCAAAGAAGCGTTGTCACCGATCTTCTTGATCTCTGCGATAAGCTCTTCTGAAATATCGTCCAGGTGAAGCACCATCTCGTGCTTTTCCTTTTTGGAAAGTTTGGACTTGTTCTTCGGGAAGAGAAGCGTCCAGAGATTGTGCTTGAATGCCTTCTTGTCGAAAGGCGAGATGGGGATCTCAACACCTGAAGGAATTCCGCCGACAAGGTCTTTTACAGACTCGTAAGCTTTTTCGGGTGTCTTGCCGAAAGCGACCATCAAAGAGCATACGACGGACACGTTCATGTATGCCTGGCCGTTTACGTTGTCGAGCCATTCGGGGAGACCGACAAATTCGTTTATCTTCTCGAGAACGCTGAAGGTCATAGGGCTTACGGGCTTCATGAAGATCTCGCCGACATTTGTCTTGGTAAGAAGCTTGCATCCCGAACGCGTTCCGTTGACGTCGTAATCCTTAACCGAATGTCTGTTCAATGTGGTGATGGGGCGGGCCTGAAGGATATAAACTTTGCCGCCTGACACGGCCCATTCGATATCCATCGGCACACCGTAGAATGAGCGTATCGCGAGCGAGTATTTACGGAGCGTTTTTGCATAACGTTCCATCTCGGGATTGCCTTCGTATGAATATTTCATTGCGCCCATTCTGAACTCTTCGGCATTCTCGCTTCCTGACACGAGTTTCTCGCCTTCGCCATGAACGTAATTGCCGACGAGTTTGTCGTCTTTTCCGGTGATAACATCGGAGGTGAAGATGACGCCTGCAAATTCAGGCTTAACGAATCTCTGGATTATGACGCCGATGCCTTCGCCTGTTATTCCGTTTTGTGTTTTGTAGTTTTCCACACGGGCATTTTTGGCAGAAGATGCAACCTGCTTTATGGCATCTCTTATCTGGGGAACGAACAGATCAGTCAGTGTCTCATACTGTCCCGCAAAAGAGTTGCCTGTGCCGTCTTCGCCTATCGCGGAAGATCTTACGGCATATTTTTTTAATCTGTCTAATCCTGAAAGGACCTGGTTAAATTCCGCATTGGCTTCTTCGCATAATTCTCCATCTTGAAAAGCATCTGCCGTGATGACATATCCACCCGGAATATTCATCTTGAGGTTCTTCATCATGAGCGATAAAGATGTGGCTTTTCCGCCTGCAAGTCCGAGCTTTTCTTCGGGTATTGTACTTAAGTCGTATATGTGTTTCATGTCATTCACCGAGAAGGAGATCTATGCGCATATCAATGTATTTTCTGAGTTCTTTTTCTTTGTTCAGATCGATTCCGAAATCTTTCTTAATATCGTCTTTTCTGCATACGATCAGCTGCATCATGGAAGACATCTCGTATGCGATAAGCTTGCATTCCTTGTCGGTCTTTCTGCCTGCATAATGCTTCTTAACGTATGCATAGCTGAAAGATTCCTGTGAAAGGTCTCTGTTGAAGAGGACAAAAGGCGTAATAGCCTTTGTGAATTTGGGATTGTCGACAAGACACTTAGCCACTGTGAAGTGGAGCTTTTTAAGAACGTCTTTGGGAGGCAGATCAGAAGAAAGGATCTTTGCAACTTCCTTTTCATTCAGAAATCCCATGTACTGTTTCTGAAACGTCTGGTAGATAAGGTTCTCACGCGAACCGAAACAGTAGTTGATCATGGAGGGCTTGGTGCCGGCACGTTCTGCAATCTGGCGTGAAGTAACTGCAAGAGGATCGTCTGCTTCTTCCATAAGTGCGAAAGTCGCATCGAGCAGTTTTTCTTTTGTAATGTTAAGTTTCTCGTCTTTTTGCATGTCACATCTCCAGTTATTGAACGCGTTCAATAACAAAGATAACACATTATTTCAGGCTCTGCAACTGATATAATTGAGAGCGAAGTGTGAAAACACATGTGGGATAAGATTCCGTTTTCGGGAGGTGGAATATGAAAGCTTCAAAGCTCATCGCGGCATTCATGGCAGTAGGCCTGTTTATAACTTCGACGGGATGCACTACGAAAAGTGATAAGGCAAAGGAAGCCATGGAGGGCGTTCTCGACTCATACATGTCGAAGGTGCTGTCCGGCAAGGATGCATCGAAGTATGTTGATTCCAAAAAGGAAACGGAGATATCTTTCTATAACGAGCGCAAAGAATACCTTGATGCCGTATTAAGTGTTTCCGATTATGAGATCGTTGAGTCTGAAGTCGACCTGAAATACAAGGAAGGAACCGTTACGGTCGAGCTCCGTTATCCCGATGCGGAAACGATCGCAGAGTCGTATTTTGATGTTGAGTTCGAAGATTATATAGAAGATATCAAGACGACAAAATCCAGATTGGACAAGAAGATCAAGATCGGTTTTGTTCTTAAGGACGGCGAATGGCTCGTATCTAAAAAGGCAGATAAGAAGTTCAAGGAGACACTTGAATCGCTGGTAGAAAATGTTTATCTGGAACCCTACTATCCCGGACCGATCGATGAACCGGCTTTTAATATGGTCGGAATATCGTTTCCGACTCAGTCGCTTCAGAGATGGGAACGTGACGCCGGATACTTAGCGGAGAGTTTAGTTGAATTAGGTTACAAGGTCGACGTTGAATTTGCCAATAATGATATCAACACGCAGATAACACAGATCCAGAGCATGATAAGTCTCGGCTGTAAGGTCATCATAGTAGCATCCATTGAATCGCAGAGTCTCAAGGAGGTGCTCAGCGATGCTAAAGATGCCGGAATCACCGTCATAGCATATGACCGCATGATCATGGACACTTCAGATGTGGACTACTACGTAACATTCGATAATTATGCTGTCGGCGTTTTGCAGGCGGAATATATCGTTGCAGCCCTGGGCCTTGACAGCGCGAACAATGGAAAGGTATATAACATTGAGCTTACAGCCGGTGACCCCGGTGACTATAATGCGGCAATGTTCTATGAAGGTGCATACGAAGTGCTCGCTCCCTACATAGACAGAGGTGTTGTTCAGATACCTTCAGGCCAGGTCTCATTCCGTGATGTCGCTACGGCTTCCTGGTCAACCCAGCATGCGCAGGAAAGAGCGGAAAACATTATCACCACTTATTATTCTGACGGAACACCGATCGATGCATGGCTCTGTTCCAACGACTCAACGGCACTGGGAGTAGAGCTTGCACTTGAAGCTTATTACACAGGCACATATCCGTATATCACGGGACAGGACTGCGATATAGCCTGCGTGAAGAATATCTTACAGGGCAAGCAGGCAATGTCTGTCTTCAAAGATACCAGATCACTTGTTGATGCCACCGTTAAGATGACCGGGCAGATCATAAACGGAGAAACAGTCGAAGTTAATGATACGACCACTTACGACAACGGCGTTATAGCGATTCCCACATATCTTTGTGATCCTATATTTGTTGATGCATCCAACTATAAGGAAATACTCATAGACAGCGGATACTACACAATGGATCAGCTTAAATAAATGGAGGCAAACATGGTAAGACACGTTATTGTATGGACACTTAAAGACGAATATTCCGACAGCCAAAAAGAAGAGATTAAGGCCGGCATCAAGGCAGGACTTGAAGGCCTTTACGGCAAAGTTCCGGGCATCGTTGAGATCAAGGTTAATACTGAAAAGCTTGCAAGTTCAAGCGGCGATGTGATGCTCGATTCTCTTTTCGAGAACGGGGAGGCACTGAAGAATTATTCTTCAAATCCTCTGCACGTTGAAGTAGCTACCACGAAGGTAAGACCGTTCGTTAAGATCAGGAGCAGCTTCGATTACGAAGTGATAGAATAAGTTTATCAATTGGAATAGAAAGGAATCACATTATGGGAAATATCGAAAGAGTATGCGAATTTTTGGACAAGACAAGAACATATTATCTGGCAACAGTTGACGGCGACCAGCCGAGAGTAAGACCGTTCGGAACTGCACTCGTTTATGATGGCAAGCTCTATATCCAGACAGGCAAGGTAAAGCCCGTTTCAAAGCAGCTCGCTGCAAACCCTAAGTCTGAGATCTGCGCTTTCGACGGCGAGACAGGAACATGGCTCCGCGTATCAGGCGAACTCATCAACGACGATTCACGTGACGTTAAGGTTGCAATGCTCGAAAAGCACCCTAAACTCAAGATGATGTATAACGCTGACGACGACAATACACAGGTTCTTTACTTCAAGGATGCAACGGCAACATTCAGCTCATTTACGGCTGCACCGGAGACATTTAGTTTCTGATCTTATTGAATATTTGTACTGATAATCGGCATGAGAACAGGTGTTTTCGTGCCGATAAATAGTAAATCAGAAGCAAAATACACTTTATCGGCACGAAAGAGAGCAATTTCATGCCGATTATTGAAACAATTATAAATCTGAAAGAGTACCAATGATCCAGGACATATACCCGCACAATCTGGATAACCATTTTTATCCGGACCGAAAAGCAACTGCAAAAAGCATCGTAATCGTCATCAGAGAAAATGAAGTGCTGGTCAAAGGCGACGTGTTTCCTCTTGCTGAAGAGATAAACGCAGACGCTGATGAACTCACTTATCTTTTCGCGCTCGACGAAGATTGGTTTTTCTTAAAGGACGTTACGGCCGATAAAGAATTTACTGCACCTGAAGGATATGAATTCATTAATATCCGCACATTCAGACGTTCACAGACGGCAAGAAAACACAAGGTTTTCCTTACATACACGGCACTGCAGCTTGCGCGCTGGTACCGCGATAATTCCTTCTGCGGAAGATGCGGAAAGAAGACTTTTAAAGACGATAAGGAACGTGCGATTCGCTGTGAGTGCGGAAACATTATCTATCCCAGAGTCGTTCCCGCCGTAATAGTCGGCATAACGAACGGCGATAAGATCCTTGTCACAAAATACAAGACGGGTTTTGAGCATTTTGCGCTCGTTGCGGGTTTTACCGAGATCGGCGAGACGCTTGAAGAAACCGTCGCAAGAGAAGCGATGGAAGAGACGGGCCTTAAGGTCAAGAACATCCGTTACTACAAGTCACAGCCGTGGGGAATCGTTGACGATATCCTCGTCGGTTTCTACTGCGATGTCGACGGCGACGATACCATCACGATGGATCAGGGCGAGCTCAAGGTTGCAGAGTGGCGCGAAAGACAAAACATCGAACTTCAGCCTGACGAATACAGCCTCACCAACGAGATGATGAAGATGTTTAAAGAAGGAAAGACTTAAATGAAGGGCATAAAGGTCGTTGCTTCCATCCTCATTGCATCATCCGCGCTCGGTATCTGTTCATGTACAAAACCGCCTAAAAACAGGACCGTTGAGAGCATGGCAGAAGAGCGAGTCATCGAGGATTCACGTCTTGTTTCGGTAGAGGAAGAAGAGGCGTCTAACGGCCACCTTTATTATCATTATGTGTTTGAATCCCGTGAACGCGATCTTACTTATGAGATCATTGCCCGTCCGGTCACTACAGGATTTGGCGGATACTGGGAAGAGATCTGTTATGACGAAGGCGTCCGTGATTACTACAGGGATGACCTCATGAAAGTTATTGAGGCCTGCCCATTTTATATGGACAACCCTAAAGCTAATTTAGAGGACGATATCCTGTTTTATATTGACACGGATGAGGATGCCCGCGAGGTGGCGCGCGTTCTGGCAAAGTGCAACGAGATAGTATCCGACCAGCTCAATTACACTCCTGATGCGGACCTGACAGATCCCAAGATAATGAAATACAAGATCCGTGTCATTCCGGGAAACTTAAGGGACAAAGTGTTTTCATACAGTGAATACGATGCCTATGTTTATGTTTTAAACGGCCTGGATGATGAAGAAAAGATCTATAACAGGATCCGTTTCAACGTAAATCCGGATATCTGATCAGCCTCTGATCTTTCCTGCGATAATGCAAATGATGAATGCAGCGATGTCGGTTACGACTATCGTTGATCCTACGGGTGTACCGAGCAGGAGTGAGAGTACGATTCCGAGCAGCGCACATACTACTGAGATGACCGCAGAGCAGATAGTTACTGAGCGGAAGCTCTTGAAGATACGCATTGCGGAAAGTGCAGGGAAGATGACCAGTGCGGATACAAGGAGCGATCCGACGAGGTTCATCGCAAGTACGATAATTACCGCAATAACAGTTGCGATGAGAAGGTTCAGAAGATTGGTCTTTGTGCCGACTGCTTTTGCAAAACTTTCATCGAATGTAACAGCGAAAAATCTGTTGTAGAACAATACGAAAAGAAGCACCACAATGACCGACAAAACGATGCTGAGGATTACTTCATTCTTTGTAAGAGTGAGGATCTTCATTGAGCCGAAAAGCGTGGAGCAGACATCACCCGAGATGTTGGATGAAGTCGGGAAAAGATTCATCAGAAGATAACCGACAGCCAAAGCTCCGACGGAGATCATTGCTATTGCGGCATCACCCTTGATCTTCGTGTTTTGACCTGTCCAGAGAAGAAGGATCGCACATACGATCGTGATTGGCAGCGTCAGCGCCATGTTGTCCGTAAGGCCTACGACAGCGGAGATCGCCATCGCTCCGAATGCTACGTGTGATAGGCCGTCGCCGATATAAGAGAATCTCTTCAGAACGAGAATGACGCCGAGCAGTGAAGAGCAGAGTGCGATGAGCACGCCGACGATGAGCGCGTATCTTATAAAAGGATGGGAGAGGTATGAGATCAAGGTGTTGATCACTTTGCTTCACCTCCTTCAAGATAAGAGCTTCCGGCAGAAGACTTCTTATAATCTTCGACGGTGCCGAAGAAGAATTCGTTTCCGATGTGAAGGATGTGCTTTGCATATTTGACGGAAGATACGATGTCGTGAGAGATCATGATCACCGTGATGCCTTCATCGTTGAGTTTCTTTATGAGTTCATACATCTCGTTTGTAACGAGAGGGTCGAGGCCTGCAACGGGCTCGTCCAAAAGGAGCATCTTCTCTGTGGCGCAGAGTGCTCTTGCGAGAAGAACGCGCTGCTGCTGGCCGCCCGAAAGATCGCGGTAGCACCACTTTGCGAGGTCGCTTATTCCGAGACGCTCCATGTTGTCGTAAGCTCTCTTTTTCGCTGCCTTGGAATAAAAGAGATGAACTCCCAGGCTGTTCTGGCAGCCTGAGAGGACTACTTCGTAGACCGATGCAGGAAAGTCTTTCTGCACGATTGTTTGTTGTGGTAGATAACCGATCTTTGAAGCGGTCAGATCATCGTTATATTCAATTGTTCCCGCAAGGGGCTTTTGAAGACGGAGAAGAGTGCGCATCAGAGTTGATTTGCCTGCGCCGTTTTCGCCGACGATGCAGAGATAGTCGCCCTTTTCGACGCTGAAGCTCAGGTCTTCAGTGAGGGTGATGTTCTCGTAACCGAGTTTAAGATTTTTGCACGTCAGCTGATCCATATTACCTTCTTATCCGAGTGCTTTCGTGAGCACTTCAAGATTGCTTTCCATTACCGATACATATGTCACGCCGTTTGCGCAGTCGGCAGATGTAGTGGCCTGCATCGAATCCATTACGAGGATCTCCTGATCCTTAGTGGCAGTGTTCTCGATTATCGTTCTTGCGATGGCATGATCCGCATTCTCGATTACCAGAACGTAGTCAAGCCCAAGCTCGTCGATCTTGTTTGAGAGGAATACAACAGTTTCAAAGCTTGCTTCCGCCTCAGCGGAGCATCCCGCAAAAGCTGCGTAGTAGTTGAGGTTATAGTCGTCTGTAAGATATCTGAAAGGGAACCTGTCGCCGAAGAGGATCGCATCCTTTGTCTTGTTTGCGACAGCTGATTCATATCTTGAGTCAAGATCTGCGAGAGTCTTGTTATAGTTTTCCGCATTGGTCATATATGTTTCAGCGTTTGTGGGATCTGCTTTTCCCATTGCGTCCGCAATGCCGGTAACGATTACCTGTGCGTTCTTAAGTGAGAGCCATACATGCTCGTCGTATTCAAGAGCATCTTCTTCCCCGCACTCTTCTTCGGACTGCATGCCCTCAACAATCTCTTCCTCAACGAGATTCTCACCGAGGAGTTCCATGAGGTTTACGATCTGCATGTCCTTATTGGATTCCTTGATTGCGTCCTTGACCCATTCGTCAGATTCGCCTCCGACGAACACGAAAACATCGCATGTGGAGATCTTGATTATGTCCTGAGCGGTCGGCTGGAAGCTGTGCATGTCGACTCCATTGTCGAGGAGCATCGTAAGCTCGATGTTAGCGAGATTATCGCCGGCGATCTGTCTTACCCAGTCGTATTCGGGGAAGATGGTCGTGACCACCTGGAGTTTTACGTTAGTCTTAACCGTACCGTCTGCCGAGCATGCGCAGGCGCCGAAAAGCAGTCCTGCCGTAAGCAGTCCTGTTAAAGCTTTGCTTAAGATCCCGGCTCCCGTAAATTTCATTTTCGAGCAGTTCCTTTACTAATAAAAGAAGTATGGTTCGGAAGGGTATTATAAAATCAGGGCATTTCAGTGTCAATATGAAATTGATTATCAATTTCACAATTTTGCAAAAGATAATATTGGTAAAACAAAAGGAGCTGCCTTTAAGACAGCTCCTTGGTAATTCATTTGATCAGCTGATCTTATTCAGCGTCTTTCCTTGCGGATCTTCTCTTGTTGCTTACAACATAAGCACCGGCGCCCATGAGGGATGCTGTGATGAGAATGATACCGGAGATCATTAAAGAGCTGTTGCTCTCGCCTGAAGCGGGAACGGCAGCAGCAGCCTTGACCTCAAACTTTGAAGAAATACTAAGACCGTTGCTGAATTTAACGGTGAGGGTATGCTCTCCGACTGAAAGGGTATCAAGATAAACAGGGTAGACATTGAGGATAAGGCTTCCTTCTTTCGCTTCATGGGTCGGAACATCATTTCCCAACTTATCCTTAATTGTTGCCGGGATTGCGTTACCGTCGATCAATGTTTCCGTGTGCATCTTAAATGTATCAGCATTCTTTCTGGTGAACTTATAGACGAACCTAAGAGGATCTGTACTGCCTATGGTATAGGTGCTTCCGTCGCCTTCAACTGCCGCAACGCTTTCCTTTTCAGCAACTAGCGAAGCGGTGATGTTGCAATAATCATATGAGATATAATTAAGCGAAGCCTTGCTGCCGTTAATGCTTACGGAATCATCTTCAAGAACAAATGCGTATCCGGGTTTAACGACGAACCACATATTAAGACTATAGGTTTCGCCTTCCTCAAAGGTTCCCGTAAAGATTTCCGAGTCATCTTCAATTTCGCCTTCATACCAGTAAGCGCTGATAAATTCTTCATCATCTTTCTGGTAGGTATCGACTTCGTAACCGGTGCCGGCTACTGTTATATCGGCTTCTTCATCCTCAGCGCTGCTTCCGGCAAGCGGAGATATAACGTCAGCGCTGACTGACGTAACCGGAACAAGCATGTTGCAGTATACTTCAATGTCTTCGGAGAGTGCGTAATCAAAAGCACCGCCATAGAAATGACTGCCAGAGGAATGTAATTCCAAAAAGTCAGTTATCTCTGACGTGCTGTCAAATTCTGATACAGGTTCAAATGTAAACAGAGAAACCTTGGAATAGCCGTCATTCGGGAAGAAGTTGCTAATTTCATTGTCTTGCAGATAAGTGATAAGCGCTTCTTCCAATGTTATGCCGGAATCAACTGTAAACTCGACAGGGTCAGCAGTTGTTCCGTCAATCGAGAAATAATTAACGGTTACGGTAACAGGGTGAGTCTTTTCAAACAGGGCATATGCCGTTACACCCTTAGTAACATGATCATCAAAGTAATAAGGGCTTCTGTTAAAGATATCATCGGGATCTTCGGAACTTGACCAACCTAAGAATGAGTATCCTTCTTCAGCGTAGGCAACCAATGAAACGGTTGTGTTTTCAATTGCCATAAAGGAGCCCTTGATCTTGATCGTATCTTCACCATAGAAGAAATCATCATCAATTTCCTCCGGCTGATACGGATTTGCACCGCAGAGGTAGTTTACCTTGCCGCAACCGGTATTGCCGTCTCCGGAAACATCACAAATGTAGACTGTATATGTGCACTGTGAAACGGCGGTAAGCTGAAGATCGCTTGTGACCGGTGTTTCAAAGTCATATCTTTTTCCGCCTTCTTTAGTTGTGCCGAAAATGTCTGCTACTGACTCAAAATTCTTGCCGCCTACATACCAGTCGAAGAAGGTCATACCGCTCTCTTCATAATCGAGAGCTTTTGTTCCTTCCATATCGATATAAGCGGGAGAACCGGGAATGGATACTAAACTTCCGGACGGGATCAGCTGTGATTCTTCATCAGGATCCATCTCATAGCGGCCGCCTGTGACAAAACTAACAGTGTATTTTTCTCCTTCCGAACCTGATCCGAGATCTTCGGCGACTCCGGTTTCTCCTGTGCCCTCATCATCCGTTGCGGCAAGTACGGGCAATCCGGGTGCAGCAGCGAGCAGCATGGCAGATGCAAGGACAAAAGACAATACTTTTGCGTTCTTCATATAGATACCCCTTTCGATTAGTTGGAAATGGCGATAATTCCCATATTAAATACATTTTATATGCGCAAATTTAAAAAACAAGAAAATTTGAGCAGAGTTTACAAATTGCGCCTTTATCAGCCCATATGCCCGAAAAATCCGCTCGTGTGATACAATTACTCACAGTTTTCACTTGGGGGGTAACACCATGAAGGGCACGATCAGACTTGCAGTCATATCAGTTCTCTGCCTGTTATTGTTCGGAACATGCACGTTCTTTTTGAGGAACCTGCTTTTCGGAGGCGTCAAAGCAACATACGAACAGGCTGAACCTAATTACTCGGAATATAAAGACCAGTGGATCTCCTACGATGTCATTGCATGTCTCGGCTGCTATGCTGAAGGAACGGAGTCCTACAACTTCATTCCCACAGGCCACGAATATTACTACATGATCTGGATGGCAGACGGTTCCATCATGCCGATATCTGTTTCCAAGAAAGCAGACAGGGAATATCTGGATGCACTCACAGAGGCAACATACGATTATGTCGACGGCAAGACGAAGATGATCGAGATGGAGCCCAGAACATTCCTCGGCACTGTCAAGACTCAGGAATCCGAAGCTGCACAGTATTACAACGAGGCTTTGAGATACATGGAGATCTATGAGTCAGACGGCTGGGTAGTACGCAATGTCCTTCTTGACTGCACCCAGACACGTACAAGCTATCTCCTTTTGTGCGGCGGCGTCATGATGATCCCGATCCTCGGAATCGTTATCACGATCACAACTGCCAAAAAGGAAAAGCGCAAGCTCGACAATCCCACGATGGAGTATCTGCCGAAATAAACCGGCTGCTGAGCTAAAATAAACAACAAAAAATTCCGTTTGTTTTTCAGTTACTGACTGAACTTCAAACGGAATTTTTAAGTTACTGAGCTGTTTTTCAGTTAAGAATTCAGTTGCAAACTGAACTTTAAACTGAATCTTACTCTTCTTCAGGTGCTGCCGGAGTGCCGGTTGCATTTGCGTCGATTACGGGCGGCATGTAAGGATTTGTGTTGGGGTCAGCCTGAGCGGGAGCTGCAGCCTGGTTTGCCCTGTATTCGAAGAAGTAATTTACGATCGGTACGATGAGTCTTGCATTGGGCTCATTGAGAGAGCAGCGGAAGACGGGCTTCTTCTCGTCTCTGATATAGATCTGGGCAACATTGCTCATGTAAGCATTGTTGTTTACCGCACGGTCGAAGTTGCTTCTGTCGATGACGTAAGTCTTCTTCTTGTTCTTTGCGTAAGTGATCTTGTCCTTGGTGATCTCAAGTCCGCAGATGTTGGCTGTGGCACCGTTAGCGATCCTGTTGATGAGACGCTCGCCGACGCTTCTTACCACGATGCTGTAGAACGGGGGAGCAACAACGTCGAACTCCTCCTTGATGCGCTTATATGTGCCGATTCCGTATGCGGAATATCCGCGTCTCTTGAATTTGTGTGTCTGGCCGTCGTAGGTCTTGAAGTTGAATTCGTAGGTAAATGTCCTGTCGAAGTAGAAGTAGATCATGGACGAAGCGTTGAGGGCTGAAGCCTGAATAACTGCGATATCGTCGTACTTGATAACGTCTCCGTTGATGTCTACGAATGTGTCGTAGAAGGTGACTGTCTTGCGGCCCTTGTCGTAAGGGACAACTTTTCTGTTCCCGTTAGCCTGGCTTGCGTTGATCTGGTTTTCCATCTCCCATATCCTCCGTAAAAGTGTTGCACGGAGAAAGAATACCTTTTCTTACAAGTTTTATCAACAATGTATGATTTTTCACTCCGGTAACATACTGTTTACGGTCTGTGCTTGATTTTGGTCCGGCTCTGAAATATCCTTTCTATGAAATTTGAAGACAAATCTTCGGAGGAATAAGAAATGGGAAGTTTGAAAGAAGACTGGAAAGAAACAGGTAAGGACTTAGGCGGAGCATTCAAGCAGCTCGGCAAGTCCATCGTTAAGTCCGGTGCAACGGTTGTGGATAAGGCTAATGACTGGGCTGAAAGAGACGATGCCAAGGAAGCAGCCAGAAAAGAAGCTGAGGTCATGAAGGCCGTAGAGGAGAGGGAAGCCAATAAGGTAACATGCCCTCACTGCAACGCCGAGATCGAAAATGCTGAGGCATTCTGCCCCAAGTGCGGCGGCAAGCTCTCCTGATCGGCATTACATCAGATGTTTCACATGCAGGCCGGGTAATTCCCGGCCTGTTTTTATGCCTCTGATTAGTCTTGATTAACTCTGTTTTCAGCCTTGCGAAAATCATTTGGCCCAAAAGCCGCTCTTATATGGAAATCTTCTGTTAATTACACACACTTTACCCGTTTTTGCGGTTGAGTTTTGCCAAAAAGATTGTAAGATTATAGCGTCAATAAAAATATCAGGAGGATATATATATGTCTTTAGTAACAACGACTGAGATGTTTAAGAAGGCTTATGACGGCGGTTATGCTGTTGGTGCTTTCAACGTAAACAACATGGAAAT
>JAEEGL017394746.1_pt1 | contig 30823 bp, 29 predicted proteins | sample 9134231 | NCBI WGS metagenome assembly JAEEGL01 (sample SAMN16246548, study PRJNA631951) | gut metagenome | biome: gut microbiome; feature: rumen; material: fiber-attached | host: Bos | place: Iran: Karaj | collected 2018-10 | reverse complement strand
GTTACTTCGGAAAATGGGTCGACATGCTCATCATGCGTATCGTCGATATTTTCTACTGTATCCCCTCCATGCCCATCATCATTATTCTGGGTGCGGCCATGGACGCCATGAGCGTGGATCCAACGCTGCGAATGGTATACCTGATGCTGATCCTAGGCTTCCTTGGATGGCCTGGAATGGCCCGCCTGATCCGTGGCCAAATCCTGTCTCTGCGTGAACAGGAGTTCATGGCTGCGACCGAAGCCGGCGGTATCTCGGTTTCCCGCCGTATCTTCAAGCACCTGGTGCCGAACGTGATCCCCCAGATCATCGTGTCCGTCACGATGGGCATCGGCGGTACCATCATTACCGAGGCGTCCCTGAGCTTCCTGGGCCTTGGCGTCAAGTTCCCCTTCGCTTCCTGGGGCAATATCATCAACGACGTCAACAACACCTACGTTCTGCAGAACTTCTGGTTCATCTGGATCCCCGCAGGTACTCTGCTGCTGCTCACCGTTCTGGCCTTCAACCTGGTGGGTGACGGACTGCGCGATGCATTTGACCCGAAGATGAAGCGTTAAGGAGGGAAAGTCATGGCTAAGAAGAAATCGGAAGGCTATCTCTCCGCGAAGGAGTCCAGACGGATCTCCAGGGAGAACCGCAGGATCACAAACGAATTCGAAAAGAAGCGCAAGCGCAAGGATGTGCCTGAATCTGAGTATCTGACCACCATGCGCGATCCCCGCAACGCCGTGGAGTTCGACAACCTGCACACATACTTCTTCACGGATGCCGGAACAGTGAAGGCCGTGGATGGCGTCAGCTATGATGTTCCGATCGGCAAGACCGTCGGAGTTGTGGGTGAGTCCGGCTGCGGCAAATCCGTGACCAGCCTCTCTCTGCTGCAGCTGCTGCAGCGTCCCCAAGGGCAGGTGACGGAAGGCGCAATCCGGCTGAATCTGGGCGATAAGGCCTATGACGTTACCAAGGCTCCTGATACCGTTATGCAGAAACTCCGCGGCAACGCTGTGTCCATGATTTTCCAGGAGCCGATGACGGCACTGAACCCGGTCTTCCGTATCGGTGATCAGATTGAGGAAGTTCTGGCCCTGCATAACGAGGAGGGACTGTCCGAAGCTCAGATGAAGGACCGTACGATCGAGCTTCTGGAGATGGTCGGCATCGCCAACAGCGAAGGCGTCTACAAGATGTTCCCTCACGAGCTGTCCGGCGGTATGCGCCAGCGTGTTGTCATCGCTATGGCTCTGGCATGCAACCCCCGGGTGATCATCGCCGATGAGCCTACTACCGCTCTGGACGTGACGATTCAGGCTCAGATCCTGGACCTGCTCCGGAACCTTAAGGAGAAGATCAACTCTTCCATCATGTTCATCACCCACGACCTTGGTGTTATCGCTGAAATGGCGGACTTCGTGGTGGTCATGTATGCCGGGCGGATCGTCGAGCAGGGAACTGCGGATGAGATTTTCCATCATCCGGCGCACCCCTACACGATTGGCCTGATGGCTTCCAAGCCTGTGGTTGGCAAGAAGATCGACAAGCTGTATTCAATCCCCGGCAAGGTACCCAATCCCATTAACATGCCCAACTACTGCTATTTCAAAGACCGCTGCGAAATGTGCGTAGAGGCCTGCAGCGGTGCGTATCCCTGCGAGATCAGTCTCAGCGAGACGCATAAGGTCAGCTGCTACCGTTACTACGATATGGGAAGGAAGGAGGATTGACCATGAGCAACAATCTGACGATCGACAATACCTTTACCCCGGTCGAATATGATCCTCAGTATATCCTGATGGTCAACAAGCTGAAAAAGTACTTTCCTATTAAAGGCGGTATGATTTCAAAGACGGTCGGTTATGTGAAGGCTGTTGACGGCATAACCTTCAACCTGAAACGCGGTACTACCATGGGTCTGGTGGGAGAATCCGGCTGCGGCAAAACCACCGCAGGCCGTACGATTCTGAGACTGGCAGGCGAGAAGACCGGCGGACAGGTGCTCTTCAACGGCAAGGAAGTCTATGACTTTTCTGCCAAGGAGATGCGGGCTATGCGTCCCAAGATGCAGATCATCTTCCAGGATCCGTTCTCAAGCCTTTCTCCCCGTCTGCCCGTGGGTGAGATCATCGGAGAGGCTGTACGCGAGCACAACCTGGTTCCGAAAGCTGAGTTCAATGATTACATTGACAACGTCATGGATCAGTGCGGCCTGCAGCCTTTCCACAAGGACAGATATCCTCATGAGTTCTCCGGCGGCCAGCGGCAGCGTATCTGCATTGCCCGCGCTTTGGCTCTCAGCCCGGAATTCGTCGTATGTGATGAGCCTGTTTCCGCTCTGGATGTGTCTATCCAGGCGCAGATCATCAACCTGCTGAACGATCTGCAGGAGCGTCATAAACTGACCTATCTGTTTATCTCTCACGACCTGTCCGTTGTGGAACACATCTCCGATACAGTCGGTGTCATGTATCTGGGCAATCTGGTGGAGTATGGTGAAACAGAGGATATCTTCTCAGAACCTCTCCATCCCTATACAAAAGCGCTTTTCTCCGCTATCCCGATCCCTGACCCGGATGCAAAGATGAAGCGAATTGTGCTGGAAGGTTCCATTCCGTCTCCGGCCAATCCGCCGTCAGGCTGCAAGTTCCACACTCGCTGCGCCAGCTGCATGGAGCAGTGCAAGACTGTGGAGCCCGAGTGGAAGGAGATCAGACCGGGCCATTTCTGCGCCTGCCATCTGTACGACGACTGCTGATATGGCACGCGACAGAAAGACGTACGAGGATGATGACGGGCGTACGATAGCCGACATGAGCGGCGTTACACGGAGGAACCTCTTCCAGATCCGCTTTCCCGGTGAAAGAGGAGAAGACAAGGACTCCGCGCCGCAATGGCCGCCAAAGAATGAAAAGGAAGACCGGCCCTGGGATACATCGGGGCAGATCAACCGTCAGGAGCGTCGCGCCTATATCTGGGGTGCTCTCGGTGCTGCTCTGCTGATCGGACTTCCGTACGCGATCGTGATCGCACTCGCCATCTATATCATTGGGCATTTATGAGAAAAAGCGCTCATCCATTCGTGTGGATGAGCGCTTTTAACCGGATAAAAATGACAGCACGGTAATCAGAGAATGGAGGATAGCTCAGAAATATCCCGCGAAGCATCATGCATGGCGATGGGGCCTGCGTCTTCGGCAGCGTAACCGAGTGGCAGAAGAGCGGATACCGTAAGGTTTTCAGGCAGACCAAGTACATCTTTAACCTGATCACTGTTGAACATACCAACCCAGCAGGAGGCAATTCCAAGGTCCCATGCTTGAAGCATCATGTGTGTGCAGCAGATAGCTGCGTCTGTTTCCCCGGACTGGTAACCGGGCATCAGTTTGTTATGCCAGGCTTCTTCACTGTCATAGCAAACTACAAGAATTACAGGGGCGCCAAAGGTACACTTGCAGACAGTGGCCAGTTTTTCTCTGGATGCCGGAGAGACGGCGGCAAAAATGCGCTGAGGCTGATTGTTGTGAGCTGTGGGAGCAACGCGTGCAGCTTCCAGGATAACAGATAGTTTCTCGGACTCGACAGGCCTGTCCTGGTATTTCCTCACGGAATAACGGGATGCAGCCAGCTCTGAAAAGGTCATAAAGCGTTTCTCCTTTACATGATATTTTTTGCGGGGGAATTCTTCTCTTATGGTAACACGAAGACTTTGCCTTGTCGAGTGAAATAATAATATATATCAGATAATACTTGCACGGAATCTGTTCGTTCGTATATAATTGTTTCCGGAAAGGACAGGTGTATATAGTGAAATCAAAAGTCTATTTTACCCGTGATATCACTCCGGAAAAGGTCGTAGAGCTGTATAAGATGCTTGGTAAGGAACTACCCGGAAAAGTCGCTGTAAAACTGCATTCGGGTGAAAAAGGGAACCAGAATTTTCTGCGTCCTGATTTCTGGCGGCCAATGATAGAGGAGATTAACGGCACTGTGGTAGAGTGCAACACCGCGTATGGAAAGGCTGCCGTCGGCGTTCGTGATTATACGGAAGAGCACTGGAAACTGATCGAATACCATGGATGGAGCAAGTATTTCAAGGTGGATCTTATGGATGCAGAGGGCCCTGATCTGATCTGGCCGGTTCAGGACGGTAAGGTTCTGAAAGAGAACCATGTGGGCAAAAACATCGTAAACTATGATTCCATGCTGGTGCTTGCGCACTTCAAAGGCCATCCTATGGGTGGGTACGGAGGCGCGCTGAAGCAGCTGTCCATTGGTTGTGCTTCCCGCGAAGGGAAAGCCCTGATCCATTCAGGCGGAGTTACAGCAGATAATGTAGAGACCTGGAAGAAACACGCCGAACAGGATCGGTTTCTGGAGGCAATGGCTGACGCCGCTTCGACCGTCGTTCGCCATTTCAATGGCCGCATTGCTTTCATAAATGTGATGAAGAATCTTTCAGTGGACTGCGATTGCTGTGCTGTTGCGGAAGACCCCTGTATGAAGGATATTGGAATTCTTGCTTCTCTGGATCCAGTTGCCATAGACCAGGCTTGTATCGATCTGGTATATGCCGCCAAAGATGATCCGGGACAGGCTCATTTCCTGGAAAGAGTGGAATCCCGCCACGGCGTTCACACGATTGAAGCTGCTGCCGACCTTGGTTATGGCAGCAGAGAATACGAGCTGATTGAAGTATAAAGGAATAATAATGCCGGAGCTATGGCTCCGGCATTATTTCTGATTGGCAGGTACGAAGGATATTCCAATTTTACACGGAATGTTGTATAATAATATTATAATACGTTTGAATCTCTGCCGCCAGTGATAAACAGCGGCGGCGGAAAGGCTGGAAAAACATGAAACTAAGTGAACTGTTCCCTGATGCCGTTTTAACGGCTGATCCGGATATTCGGGGACTGAAAGCAAATTCAAAAGAAATTGTGCCGGGAGATATGTTCCTATGTACAAGAGGCGTTACTGCGGACAGGCATGACTATATCGATGATGCTGCGTCGCGAGGCGCAGTAGCCGCTCTTGTTTCGAAGGATGTGGATTCACCGATTCCCTGTATAAGGGTGAAGGACGTTGACGCCGCTCTGGACGAGCTGTATGACAGGTTTTATGATCGTCCACAGGAGAAGATCTGCCTGATCGGTGTGACCGGCACTGATGGAAAGACAAGCACGGCAACCATTATACAGACCTTGCTGGGTGATGATGTATGCGGATATATCGGCACCAACGGCGTTTCCTGCAGAGGCTTTTTCGAAGATAACCCAAATACAACTCCAGACAAAGGCCATTTGCTTGCGTATTTCCGGGGATTTCTTGACCGCGGTTGTGCTTTTGTAGCGATGGAAGCTAGCTCAGAGGCGTTTTTCTACGGCCGTCTGAAAGGCTTGAGATTCCATGCGGCAGCGATTTCCAATGTGACCAGCGAACATCTGAATACTCATAAGACGCTTGAAAACTATATCAAGTGCAAACAGCAGCTGTTCCTCCAGAACGACGGACCGTCGATCCTGAATCATGATGACGCACATTTTGAGGAATTCCGCGCTGTTTCCCGGAATGTTCGGACATATGGACGCGGTGCTGAAAACGACCTGTGGATCAAAAAAAGCGTGCTCAACAGACGCAGCACCGAACTGATACTGGTATATAATGATAAGGAGTATTCCTTTACATCACCTTTGGTTGGTGGTTTCAACGTGGAAAATCTTGCGGAAGCCATGCTGGTTTGTCTTAGCCTTGGAAAGACCATGGAAGAGCTGATTGAACGGGTTCCGCTTCTTTATGTGGAAGGCAGGATGGAGGCTGTCGATCTCGGCCAGGACTATGAAGTGATCGTAGATTACGCACATACTCCCAACGGTATTCAGAAACTGATGAGTCATGTAAAAACGCTGGGCGGACACAGGATCATCACCGTGTCCGGACAGGCCGGCGGGCGGGACCGTCAGAAACGGAAATTCGTTGGGGAAGCGATTGCCCGAAACAGCGACTGGTGCATCTGGACCCTGGAAGACCCGCGGGATGAACGTGTGGAAGACATCGCCGCCATGATGAGCGAGAATATCGGAGATCTGCACAACTACGAGACGATAGTAGATCGTCAAAAGGCAATCGAGAAGGCGATCCGAAAAGCCCGGAAAGGCGATGTGGTTCTGATCCTGGGCAAGGGCGGGGAAGAAAGCAACGTTATCAGAGGTGAGGATGTTCCGTATCCCGGCGATATCCGCTGTGCAGAAAATGCTATCCGGAAGAAAGAGGAAATACGGCGCCGCAGGAGAGAAGCGGAGAAGAAGAGGAGATAACGACAGACATGAAAGAAGAGGCCGAACTGCCTTACGGCAGCCCGGCCTCTTTTGACTGGACTATTTTGCTCAAAGATTCATTTCGCTATGATGACTCCGCGTTTTACAACAACGCCGGCCAGATTGCTTCCCATGCGATAACAGATATAATCCAGGTCAGGGGCATCCCAGATAACAAGATCGGCCTGTTTTCCCGGTTCCACAGAACCAACGAGTTCTGCCATACCGATCGCGGCTGCGGCATTCAGGGTCACGGCGGTCAGCACTTCTTCCGGAGTAAGCCTGTATCGCAGGCACCCCAGATTCATGACGAACTGCAGGTTCAGGCTGGGACAGGAACCGGGATTGAAATCGGAAGCCATTGCCACCGGTACACCGGCTTCCACCATGTCACGGACCGGAGCGTACTTGGAGCCAAGATAAAAGCTGGTGGCAGGAAGACAGCATGCTACCGTTCCGGCTTTTGCCATGGCAGAGATCCCCGATGGCCTGCAGACGATCAGATGCTCGGCAGAGACCGCACCGATCTCGGCCGTCAGCTCAGTACCTCCGATTGGTTCGATCTCATCAGCGTGGATTTTCGGAAGAAGACCGTATCGTTTTCCGCACTCCAGAATGATACGGGACTCTTCCGCGGAAAATACGCCTTTTTCACAAAAAACATCGCAGAAAGAGGCCAGTTTTTCCCTGGCAACAGCAGGGATCAGGTCCTGGCAGAGAAGGCGGATATACCCCTCTCTGTCATCCTGGAATTCCTGAGGAACTGCGTGAGCTCCCATAAAGGTTGCTACAAGGTCGATGGGATGACGCTGAGAGAGAGAACGGATGACCCTCAGCTGTTTCAGCTCATCAGCTGTATTCAGCCCGTACCCGCTTTTGGCTTCAACAGTTGTAACACCCATGGAGAGCATCTCATCGAGGGCGGAAGCGGCTTTATCGAAGAGCTGTTCTTCAGTTGCGGCTCGGGTAGCTGTAACAGTGGAAAGGATTCCGCCGCCTCCGGCGAGGATTTCCAGATAAGAGACGCCATGCAGCTTTAATCCCAATTCATTCTGACGCCATCCGCCAAATATGAGATGCGTGTGGGCGTCTACGAGACCCGGAGTGACCAGATGCCCTCCGGCGTCCAGCATTTCCGTACAGGCAGTGCTGTCCGGCGTACCGGTTCCCACTGCGGCGATAACCCCATCCTCGGACAGGACCCAGGCGTTCCGCAGTACAGTAATTGAACCCTGCTCTGTACCGTGCCTTGCAGTACGACCGGTGGGGGTTGCCAGCATACCGATGTTATGGATCAGCAGTTTTCCCATGAATTATTCCCCCATAGACCGAACGGCATCAGCTACCAGATCGTCATCGGCAAGATAGGGAAGGGTAATGTGATCGCGGCCGGCATAGAGATGGTTATATTCAGCAGCTGTTGTCATTGCATGCTCATTCCGGGCCCAGGATCGACGTGCAACACCCACCATGGTATCCCAGGGCATCGACATCCGAAGAATGGTATCCACACGTTCAGAACCATCCAGAACCATTCCAAAGCCTCCGTTGATGGCACGGCCAATACCGGTTCCCCCGCCGTTGTGCAGAGCAATATAGCTCATTCCGCGCGCGGCATTGCCGGCGTAACACTGGGTGGCCATCTCAGCCATGATGTTGGAGCCGTCTTTGATGTTTGAGGTCTCGCGGAAAGGAGCGTCTGTGCCGCCGGTATCGTGGTGATCTCGGCCGAGAATAACAGGCCCGATCTCTCCGTTGCGAACCATTTCATTGAACTTAAGAGCGATGTTCATGCGCCCCATGGCGTCCTGATAGAGAATTCGGCACTGAGTGCCTACCACAAGCTTGTTCTTCTTTGCGTCTCGGACCCAGACATAGTTGTCGTGATCCTGATAACGCCTGTCATGGGTGCGGATGTATTCAGCTGCGGCAGCATCAGTCAGATCCAGATCCTCCGGCTTCCTGCTAAGACAGCACCAGCGGAAAGGACCGTAACCATAATCAAACAGGCAGGGACCAAGGATGTCTTCGACGTAGGAGGGGAAAATAAAACCGTCCAGATCATTTTCCCCGTTCTTACAGATACTTCTGACACCGGTATCGTATACGGCCTTCAGGAAACTGTTTCCGTAGTCGAAGAAGTAGGTTCCTCTGTCGTGGAAACGGCAGATCATCTCATAGTGATGCTGCAGAGTGCGATCCACCAGCTTCCGGAAGGTATCAGGATCCTTGTCCAGCATCTCTGTGCGCTGGGCAAAGGTCAGGCCCTGAGGACAGTAACCACCGTCATAAGGAACATGACAGGAGGTCTGGTCGCTCATCAGATCCACATGGATATTATGATCATACAGGTACTCAAGAAGATCCACGATATTGCCGTGGTAGGCGACAGCACAGGGTTTGCCGGCTGACTGATGTGTTCTTGCGATAGATACTGCTTCAGCAAGGCTGTCAGTGCGGTGACTGACCCAGCCCTGAGTGAAACGGGTCTCAATACGGGAATCATCTACTTCTGCAATAATGGCAGCGGCACCGGCAATCTCTGCAGCTTTCCCCTGAGCTCCGGACATGCCGCCAAGGCCGGCGGAGACGAAGAGGCGGCCGGCCAGATTGCCGTCATTTGGAATACCAAGTTTCAGCCTTCCTGCATTGAGAAGGGTATTGAAAGTGCCGTGCACGATACCCTGGGGACCGATATACATCCATCCGCCGGCGGTCATCTGCCCGTAATTGGCGACACCGAGAGCGGCAGCGCGGTTAAAGTTTTCCTGATCATCGAAAGTGCCGACCATAAGACCGTTGGAGATGATTACCCGCGGCGCCAGTTTATGAGAGTGGAATAGTCCCAAAGGATGACCTGACATGACCACAAGAGTCTGCTCATCGGTCAGTTCTTCCAGATATTTCTTGATTAGACGGTACTGCATCCAGTTCTGACAGACCTGGCCGGTCTCACCGTAAGTTACCAGTTCATAGGGATAGAGGGCAACATCGAAATCAAGATTGTTGTCTATCATTACCTGGATTGCACGGCCTTCGATGCAGTTGCCTTTGTATTCGTCAATCGGCTTGCCGTAGATTTTGCCCTGGGGACGAAAACGGTAACCGTAGATACGCCCGTGGTCCGCCAGTTCCCGGGCAAATTCTTTTGCCATTACGGCATGATGATCCGGGTGGATGTAACGGAGGGCGTTCTTGATGGCAAGGGCTTTGTCTGCCTCAGTAAGCCGGGATTCCCGACGGGGAGCCCGCCGGTAGCAACTCTCCATTTCAGGATACTCGGGCAGTTCATAGTCCAGTTTGATGGTCATAGCGTCGTTCAGCAGATCGATCATTGAGCATGCCTCACTTTCTGAGAGTAATCTATTAATCCGAAAAGTTTTCCCATCCAATATATTATAGCTGAAACAGCTTCTGATGAAAAGCAAAAAAACGTTTTTTCGCCGAAAGATAACAGGAAAGCGGTTTACAAAACGGCATTGCCTGCCGTATAATGCTGTGGGATCAGACAAGCGTGTCTGATCTGCAATCTGACATCGAGCAACAGGAGGAAAGGAAATCATGGCGAAACTGGTAGAATGCATCCCAAATTTCAGCGTCAGCAGAGAGCGGGATGAAAATACCTTTCAGGGACTGGTCGATACTGCCAACAGCGTCCCGGGCTGTACCTTGTTTGACGTGCAGTCAGACGGCAACCATAACCGCTGTGTATTCACACTGATCGGGTCTCCGAAAGCCGTTGAGGAAGTTGCGTTCCAATTGACGAAGAAAGCCACAGAGACCATCGATATGACAAAACATCAGGGGCAGCATCCCCGAATGGGAGCAACGGACGTAATCCCGTTTGTCCCGCAAATGGATGTTACAGTCGATGAGTGCGTGGAAATGAGCAGGCGAGTGGCTAAAAGGATCTGGGATGAACTTGGGGTCCCTTCTTTCCTGTATGAAGACTCTGCTTCCCGACCGGAGAGACGCAACCTTGCTGCGTGCCGGAAGGGGCAGTTCGAAGGAATGGCTGAAAAACTGCTGCAGGAGGAATGGGCGCCGGACTTCGGTGAGAGAAAGATTCATCCTACGGCGGGAATCACAGCAGTCGGAGCGAGGATGCCGCTGATTGCCTTCAATGTTAACCTCGGCACATCTGATGTGGAGATCGCCAAAAAGATTGCTAAAGCGATTCGCGGCAGTTCAGGAGGATTTCGAAGCTGCAAAGCGATCGGCGTTATGCTGGAAGAGCGCAATATCGCCCAGGTTTCCATGAATATGGTGAACTATGAGGATACTCCGCTGTATTTTGCATATGAGATGATCCGGACTTTGGCTGAGCGGTATGGCGTGTCCATAGTAGGGACGGAAGTAGTTGGCCTGACACCGGCAAAAGCGCTGATCGACTGCGCAGAACACTATCTGAGAGTCGAGAATTTTGACTGTAAGAAACAGGTCATGGAATACCATCTGATCGATATGAACGCATGATTCAGGAGGAAAGAGAAAAAATGAAACTGGCAGAGATGAGCGTTTTAAGTTTTACAGATACAGTTGCATCTGAGACCCCAGCTCCGGGAGGAGGATCCGTAGCTGCGCTTGCCGGGTCCATCGGAGCTGCGCTGACCGCTATGGTTGCCTGCCTGACGCAGGGACGCAAGAAATATGCGGAATTCGCCCGCGAAGCGAAGAAAGCGGAAGCGAAGGGCAACGAACTGAAAGAGCGCCTGATGGATGTAATGGACCGCGATACAGAGGCATTCAAACTGGTCAGTGATGCTTTTGCCATGCCGAAGGATACAGACGAAGAAAAGGCTGCACGTTCGGAAGCGATTCAGGCGGGGCTGAAGGCTTGTACCAGAACGCCCATGGAAATGATGGAACTGATGGAAGAAGCTGTAATCCTTGCGGACTCTCTTCGAAAGTCCGGTTTTAATGATACCGCTGCCAGTGACTTGGGTGTGGCTTTTCTCATCCTGCAGGCGGGTATCCGGGGAGCATGGCTCAATGTCCTGATCAACATCAGTTCTTTGAAAGATCGGGAATTTGCTGAAGAATACAGGGCAAAAGGAAAAGCGCTTCTCGCTCGGACGCTGCCTCTTGCCAGTGAAGGATATGAGAAAATCCTTGATATGGTCTGGAACTGAGATAGTATAACGAAAGCAACGGCACAGACAAAGAAGTCTGTGCCGTTGTTCTGTTTTGATTTCTATGCCAGATCGGGCAGGAATTGCGCAGTCAGTTCCAGCAGTTCTCCGGAGCGGATCATGGATTCACAGGCGCGGAGATCAGGCCAGATCTCGCGGTCGATCTCATAAAAAGCCACAGTCTGCCGCACATGCTCCAACAGTGCCTGATGCAGGGGGGTGATCCCCTGGCCGTGCGTGTTCAGACGGCGTCGGATGTCAATGGCCTGGCATGCCGTCAGCAGCTCGTATGCCAGCACGTCCTGTACATTTCTGACGATCATCCGGGCTTTTCTTGCTGCAGTGGTTCCCATGGAAACAATGTCCTCCTGGTTGGCGGAAGACGGAATGGAGTCCACAGAGGCGGGATGAGCGTAGACCTTGTTTTCAGACACCATGGAGGCGGCGGCATACTGGACAATCATCAGACCGGAATTGACACCAGGCTGTGTGGTCAGGAACGGTGTCAGGCCATTGTTCAGAGAAGCGTTTACCATCCGTTCGATTCGGCGCTCAGAGATGTCAGCAAGCTCCGCGGCCGCGATTCCGAGAAAATCAAAGGGGAGAGCCATTGGCTCGCCATGAAAATTCCCTCCGGAAATGACAGCCTCGTCTTCCGGGAACATCAGGGGATTGTCCGTAACAGCGTTCAATTCGATCTCCACCTTGTCCAGGATAAAGGCGAGAGCATCCCGGCAGGCACCGTGAATCTGAGGTACACAGCGCAGAGCGTAAGCATCCTGAACACGGTCATGCTGGCAGTTTTCAAGAATCTCAGAGCCGGCTGTCAGCTTACGGAGATTTGCAGCGACAAGCATCTGGCCGCGCTGACCGCGTACAGCATGGACACGGGAATCAAAAGCACTGAGCTGCACAGTCAAGCCTTCGAAAGAAAGAGAAGCAATCACGTCTGCAAGCTGTGCAGCACAGACGGTGTCATAGAGAGCCAAAGCACCGACCGAAGTCATCGCGCACGTGCCGTTTGTCATTCCCAGGCCTTCCTTGCTGACAAGTGTGGTCAGCGTGGGGATACCTGCCATGGCCATAGCCTCAGCCCCGCTCATTCGGCGGCCACCGTAGATGGCTTCTCCCTTGCCCAGAATGGGAAGAGTCATGTGGGCCAAAGGAGCCAGATCGCCAGAGGATCCGAGCGAACCCTTTTCCGGAACAATCGGCGTAACACCACGGTTCAGCATCTCGAGAAGGGTCTCTACCAGTATAAGCCTGACACCGGAAACACCGCCGCAGAGAGCATTGGCACGAAGAAGCATCATTCCCCGGACGATTTCCACATCGTAAGGATCACCGGAAGCTGTGCAATGGCTGAGAATCAGATTAGTGGAGAGCTGATTGCTCATCTCAACGGGGACGGCAACCTTTTGGAATTCGCCGAATCCGGTAGTGATGCCATAGGCAACGCGGCCTTCCGCTTCAATTTTTTCAGCCAGCTCACGGGACTTCTTTATAGCAACGCGAGCTGTGTCAGATAGTTTTACAGAAGCACCGAAACGAGACACAGCGATGAACTCTTCAAGTGTTAGGCTGTGACCGTCAATCAGAATGCTTTTAATATGAGTGGGGTTCAAAATCATAAAGGAGTCCTCGCTTCGAAGAAGGATTGAATCTGTTCTTTCTGCCTATAATCATATCACAATATTGTATAATATCAATAGTAAAAGACAAAAAGAAAACTATTCTCTTGTGCAATATGACGGTAGTTAAATAGCGAGATAACGAGATAAACAGTATGCGAGGGAGAAAGGGAAGAGACGTTTCAGAAAGTGCTGAAGAGAAAACAGTCAATAACGGCAACAAAATCGAAAGTGCGACATACTACGTATGTAAGTCAGACTTTTTCTGCCATGCAGTGAGCTTTACTGAAGAACTGTCCCGAAAACGGGACAGTTCTTCTGCTAAGATGGAAACAGAAAAACAGAGGAGACATAAGAAACGAAAGACTAGGTTTCACGAAAAGAAAGGAAGAGCTGACATGGAAATCCTGACATTGGTATTCACGATCTGCGGGGCTGCGACTCTTGCTCGCGGCGTTATGGCTGTAATTGATGTGCTGGATCAGGAATAAAAATTGACAGGTACATCCCATTCGGATATAATCTCTGTATTGAAAAATATAAAACGATACAGATTCAGATCCGAATGGAAGGAGAATGTGCTGTGACGGATATCTTTGCAAAGTGTTTTGAGCCGTCTTTGGCAGGAGACCTTAAAGCGAAAGGTGTATATCCCTATTTCCATGCGCTGGAATCCAGACAGGATGTAGAAGTTACCATGGAGGGAAAGCGCCGCATTATGCTGGGGTCAAACAACTATCTTGGCCTTACCATACATCCGGAAGTTATTGAAGCAGGCATCAAAGCGCTGGAACGATACGGTACCGGTTGTTCAGGATCCCGTTTTTTGAACGGTACTCTTGAAATGCATTTGGAGCTGGAGGAAGAGCTTGCGGGATTTCTTCGCAAGCCGGGGGTTGTTACCTTCGGCACCGGATTTCAGTCCAATGTAGGTATCATAAGCGCAATGGTCGGGCGTCATGATTTTGTAATCTGCGATAAAGAGAATCATGCGAGCATCTATGCCGGATGCCAGATGAGTTATGGAACTATGCTGAGATACCGTCATAGTGATATGAAAGCGCTGGAGAAGTGCCTTCAGAGAGTTCCGGATGGCCACGGGGCACTGATCGTGACAGACGGCGTATTTTCCATGGGCGGCGATATCGCCAATCTCCCGGAAATCTGCAGACTGGCAAAAAAATACGGTGCTCGCGTCATGGTAGACGATGCACACGGGCTCGGTGTTCTTGGCGAGGGCGGACGCGGAACGGCAAGCTACTACGGTCTGGAGGACCAGGTTGATATCTATATGGGAACTTTTTCAAAGTCCCTTGCCTCTCTGGGCGGTTATATGGCTGCAAGTGCGGAAGTAGCAGATTTCATTCGTCATAATTCACGCCCGTTCATCTTTTCAGCATCCATTCCGCCTGCCAACTGTGCGACAGCTCTGGCCGCACTGCGTCATCTGAAAGCGCATCCGGAATTGCCGGAAAGACTTCGTGATCTTAGCCTTTATGCCAGAAAAGGCCTGACTGACAGAGGATTGACTATCCGTGAAAGTGCATTGAATGTTCCGACACCTATTATCCCGATCTACACCTACGAAACATACCGTACGCTGGATGTTGCAGCGAAGATCTATGATCGCGGTGTTTACGTGAATCCGACACTGCCCCCGGCAACACCGGAGGGAGAGGCGCTCCTGAGGACAAGCTATATGGCTACTCATACGGAATCTCTGCTGGACGAGGCTATGGACATCATTTCGGACGTTATGGTGAACAGCCATGAGTAAAATCGCTGTTGTGACCGGAGGTACCTCCGGCATTGGTAAAGAAACGGCGCTGGCACTTAAGGCAGACGGATATACGGTATATGAACTCAGCCGCAGAGCGGAGGGCGTTGAAGGCCTGAACCATATTCCTGCTGATATTACGAAAGAAGAAATGGTGAAACAGGCGATCGCCTCTGTCGTGGAACGGGAAGGGCATATAGACGTACTGGTCAATAACGCCGGATTTGGTATTTCTGGTGCTGTTGAATTTACGAAGACTGAAGAAGCAAAGCGACTGTTTGACGCAAATTTCTTTGGCATGGTCAATATGAACCGTGCTGTGATTCCTGTCATGCGCAGCCGGAGAAGCGGCAGAATTGTGAATCTGAGCAGCGTTGCTGCACCGATTCCCATTCCGTTTCAGGCGTATTATTCAGCAACAAAAGCCGCTGTGAACGCCTACACTATGGCACTGGGAAATGAGCTCCGCCCGTTTGGGATTACGGTCTGCGCTGTGCAGCCGGGAGATATCAGAACCGGGTTTACAGCTGCCAGAGAAAAGGTAATAGAAGGAGACGACATCTACGAAGGACGTATCCGGCGCAGCGTAGGTCGTATGGAACATGACGAGCAGAACGGGATGGATCCCGCTGTTGCTGGGCGTTTCATCGCTGATGTGGCCCAGAAACGTTCAGTTAGGCCTATTTATACAATTGGCTTTTCCTACAACCTTTTCACATTTTTGGTACGCATCCTTCCTGTCAGGACTCTGAACTGGCTGGTGGGACTTTTGTACGCAAAATAAAAAAGGAAGCACGAAACGTTTTTGTTTCGTGCTTCTTTCAATGATCAGAATATGACGGATCGATTCTTTCAGGGCCGGTGGACCGGCTGAGGACAAACACTGTCCGCCAGAGCAAGAGCCTGCGCCTCAACGCTGAGCGGTTCTGCGGTGGGTTCCTCCGCTGCTTTCGGAGCAGATTCGGGCTTGAAATGACGCAGCAGTTTCCGCGAAGAAAGACAGGCTGCAGTAATCATCAGTGCTCCGCCGATCAGACGGGCGACCTGTCCGATGGGAGGATAGTCTTTCCAGAAGATCCCCAGCAGTGTATCTGTAGCTCCGAGAACAGCAATACCGATTATAACGGTGATGATATTCCGGGGGCGAAGTATCTTTTTCCAAGGCGCGTTGGGGAATATCGCTTTAGCTGTGAGAGCAAATACCAGAACAGCGGCAACGGCTGTCAGGACCCATGCCAGGATCTTGGCACCGAGAGGAGAGAGTGCTGCGCTCCACAGAAGTCCGGCACCGGAGATGATTGCCCAGCCGACAGCCCAGAGAGGCACACCGACGAGAGCACGGACTCCGATGGGAAGGCCCAGGATCCAGCGGCGCAGCTGGGGGAAACGCTGACGACGTTCACTGTCTTCGTCATCTGCATTTCCTGGACCGTCATCGTTGACATCGGCAGTGACAGCGGAAAGAGTATGAACCACAGGAGCGGGGGAACTGTCATCATCATTATCAGAAGCGAGAAGATCAGCTGGAGTATTAAAAGCTCCACCGACCAAAACGCTGGCAGAAGCTGCTGCAGCAACAACGCCGACAGCGGCTTTCTTTTTCCACTTGGACTTTTTTTCCTCCATGAAACACCCTCCTTTCTGTTGTTCGCCCTATTCTTACATATTTTTTCTTACAATGCAAGTATAAAATCATTACAAAGCGATTACGGGAAACTTAAAAAAAGAATTGCTTTTTTCCCAGATAATTGCTATAAATATGATATCGAGATTGAAAGGAGTTTTTTGCAATGGAACTTAAGGGAAGCAAGACTGAACGAAATCTTCTGGAAGCATTCGCCGGAGAAACACAGGCTCGCAGTAAATACGACTATTTCGCATCTGTTGCCAAGAAGGAAGGATATGAGCAGATTTCAGCCATCTTTCAGGCCACAGCCAATAATGAGAAAGAACACGCAAAACTGTGGTTCAAGGCGCTGAAGGGCATCGGCTCTACTGTGGAGAACCTGACTGCAGCTGCGGCCGGTGAGAACTATGAATGGACCGATATGTATGATCGGTTCGCCCGAGAGGCAGATGAAGAAGGTTTCCACGAACTGGCAGAGCAGTTTCGCGGCGTTGCAGCCATCGAGCGTGCGCATGAGGAACGCTACCGTGCACTGCTGCAGAATATCGAAATGCAGAGAGTCTTTGAGAAGAGTGAGGAAACCATGTGGGAATGCCGGAACTGCGGCCACCTTGTTATCGGCCGGAAAGCTCCTGAAGTATGCCCCGTTTGCAACCATCCCCAGAGCTATTTTGAGGTCAGGAAAGAGAACTATTGATTAAAGGGAAGAGACGGAGAGCCAGCGGCTCTCCGTCTTTGCGAAGCGATGGACATTATTGAGCAGATCAGAAGATTTGAACCCGAAACTGACCGGGAGAAACAGGATAAAGCGCAGATGCTTCAATTCCTCGACCAGAATGACGATGCCTTTCTGCGCACCAACAAGACTGCGCATATGACGGCGTCTGCATGGGTCCTAAGCCCGGACAGGACCAGAGTGGTCATGTGTTATCACAATATCTATAACAGCTGGTCGTGGACCGGCGGGCACGCTGACGGGAACCGGGATTTGGTATCTGTCGCGATCAGAGAGGTGCTGGAGGAGACCGGCCTGAAAACACATCTCTTGAAAGAAGGGGTTTTTTCTCTTGAGATCCTGAATGTTGATGGACACATGAAAAACGGTGTGCTGGTATCCGCACACCAGCATATGAATGTGACATATCTGCTGCAGGCGGAGGAAGAGAGTCTTCGTACCTGCTTCGGCGAAAACAGTGGTGTAAAATGGATGACACCGGAAGAAGCAATGAAGTCTTCCTCAGAACCATGGATGGTTGAAAACGTGTACCGAAAACTGGCAGATCGTGCTAGAAAGTACATGAAATGAAAGAAGAGGACGCACTGCGTCCTCTTCTTTTTCATATGATTCAATACATGGGGAACAGATCCTTTGCGCAGCAATAGAAAAGCGCCAGATGATCCCGAGAGAAATCACTTTTCGGTAAATTTGGAGATCAGGTCACGAACGACAGATCCAGCCATTAGCAGCCCGGCGACGGAAGGAACCCAGGATACGCTTGCCGGGACGCTTCTGCGACCGGGAGGAGGTGTTTCAAGCTGAATTGTTTCAGAGGGTTTCTCCGGACTGAATACAACGCGAAGCGATGTGATGCCGCGGCGGCGCAGTTCCTTTCTCATGACTCTGGCGAGCGGGCAGCCATAAGTGTCGGAGATATCGGCTATCTTAAGAAGAGAGGGGTCCAGTTTGTTCCCGGTCCCCAGGGCGGAAATAATTGGAACCTTTCTGGAAACTGCCTGCTCGATTAGATCCAGTTTGCAGGAAACAAGATCTATTGCATCAACGATATAATCATATTTCGCAAAGAAAAACTGATCCCTGTGTTCTGCGTCATATACAGCCTGGCAGGGATGGACGATTGTACCCGGATTGATATCCAGACATCGTTCAGCTGCAACTTCAGCTTTCGGCCTTTCCAGCGTTGAATGCAGGGCAAAGAGCTGCCGGTTCAGATTGCTGAGACTGATCACATCCTGGTCTATCAGTGTTAGTTCTCCGATGCCGGCTCGAGCCAGCGCTTCTACGGCATAACTCCCGACACCGCCCAGACCGAAAACGGCAACGTGACTGGCGCGCAGTCTGGAAACAGCATCTTCCCCAAGCATCATCATAGTACGAATATTCTGATCGTCCACGGTATCCTCCTATAAAAACAGACCGGCAATGCCGGCCTGTTTTTGCTGTAACGTTCGTCAGCCAACGTACTTCATTCCGGAAGCAGTCTCAACAGTAATCCCGTCAAGAAGACCGGAAGTCCACTCTTCGTGGGCGGTATTGCGCAGGTTGTTGCGGACCTGTACCTTCCAGTAGGGAATGTTCTCGCCGACAAAATACATGACATGATAACCATAGGTTGTTTCAACGATATCGGTATCCCCGGGTTTGCGGCTTTCATCGAAAATCCAGTCATTGAACGTATCAACCATCTCGTTGTGATAGACTTCGGTATACAATCCGCCGTTGCTCTTGGAGCCGGAATCATCGGAGAGTTCGGAGGCAAGCGCAGCAAAAGATTCCTCTGTTGCTTCACCGGCAAGCCACTGTTCCAGAGCACCCTGAGCGTTTGCTTTAGCATTGCTCTTTATCAGGTCGACTTCTTTCTGATAGGACTCCGATTTGGTGTCAAGAGAAGAGGTGTCGGCCAGGAATAGGATGTGCCGAACGTCGACGGTATTATAGTCATTGCGGCCGCGATCATGAAATACAGCAAGATAGCGGTTCGGATCACTTTCCAGAACAGAGGTATCTCCGTCCTGACGGGTGGTGTCAAAGAGCCAGTCGCCAAGAACGCCACTGCTGTAACTAACGTTTACAGGGCTGCTGTAACTGGCATTATCCATTCCCTCGGCAATGTCTTTCAGGGATTCGCCGGACTGGTAACGTCTCAGAGCTTCATCCGCATTTTCCTTTGCCTTTTCCTTGGCGGCAGCTGTTTCCTCTTCGGTAGGCTCAACCGTGTTGCCGTCGGCATCCTTTGTGCTGGATGCAGTACCGTTGAAATAAATCACCTCATAAGAAACCAGATCATACTTGCTGAGGTCCTCAGAATAAGCTTTTTCCAGTTCCTCATCCGTATAAACCAGACTATCCTGATAGGCCTCGTCGAAGTGATGGGCGAGTTCCGTCGATTTCAGAAGGCTCTTCAAAGTGGAGAGAGTCATGTTCTTGCCGAAAGCAGCCTTGATATACGCGCTGAGAGACACGTTGTTGGAGGAGGCAGCCTGCCTGATCTGATCGATCGTGGCGTCTACTTCCTGCTGCATTTCATCAGTGAAGGCAAAACCGCTTTCTTTGGCGGCTTTTGTGAGTGCAGTGATCTGCTTGATGTTATCGGAAGCAGCATTTTTAAGATAGGAATCCCAGGTCATGTCCTCTGAAACGCCAAGAAACATTTTGTCCATGTCTGTAAGATTGGCGGTAGAGAGATTTGTTGCAGAGCCGATGCTCATGTAACTGGCATACTGGCTGTTGCGGATGTTGTTATAAATGCTGTGATAGAAATAATCCACCTCTGCGGCAGTGTATTTCTGGCCGTCAACGGTGAGAGCAGTGGCATTGCGCTGAATCACATTGGAATTCCAGACCAGAACGACGGCAGCTACCAAAACGAAGGCAGCGAGAATACCGCCGTAAAGCCTGTTGGATTTGCGCTGTTTCGCTTCCTCTTCAGCCTGACGGACCTTTTTGGGGTCGGGAGCACCGCTGGCGGCCAGCTCCTGACGAAGTTTCTTTTCTCTTGATGCGCTCATGTTGTCAGTCCTCTCAAAACAGGGGATATATCCCCATTTAGTCAATACGCCCGATTATTATATAAGAAACTGTGCGATTTGGCAAGAAAAATATTCCATCTTCAGAAAAAAACAGTACCGGCCGTTTCCGGCCGGTACTCCACCAAATATGGACCGCTGCGACGGCGGCGTGAGCCAAGTTATAACCTGCACCTATCTCGCAGGTGGGTTGTCTCCAGCTCGCTTTACTGCTTCCAACGTCCAGCCGAAACTACGGCCGGGAGGCCTGCAAACCACGTGCTGATCCGACATCCCCTATAACAAATGTGAGGATAAAGAAGACCCATCACACACCGCGCAGGGGAGCACACATCTGTGCTCACTGATATTTTAGCAGATTAGCGGACAAAAGAAAAGGGGGTATTAGAAAAAATTTCAGGAATCTTCTTCGCTATCAGACAGGATCTGCTCCATGAAAAGATCGTATACCTCAGTCAATTCCTCGTCAGAGTCCGGTGTGGAGAGAAATTCCTCTCCGTTTTCAGTAATGCTTTTAAGGATCACAAGACCGTAATCATCCTGATCCTCGTTTTTACCGTCAGACGCAGGGAAAAAGGCCATATAGGTCATGCCATTGTGTTCCAGAGCATCAACATATTCCAGTTCAATCTCGTTGCCGTCTTCGTCGGTGAGCGTGATGAAATTGGGACCGAAGTCTTCCTTCATATCGATACCTCCTCTTGATAATCGGTAACAACAATATAACGGGTTTTCACAGAAAAAGCAATAGGAGCATGAGAACTGTATACCAGAATAGCAGGAACTGCATTATTACAATTAGCGGAAAAACGGTAAACAGAAAAAACAAAGTGGAAACAAAGATCGGCGAATACAACCGGTTTTAGGGGTTGACAGGCATGGTAAAATGATTCTGTATACTGGTGGATTATAGAGTTTGGCTTATCAGCCGGATTTTGCAAAATTCTTAAGAAAGGAAGGTGCCCTGTTATGGCTCAAAGCAAGCGCCTTATCGACGAAAAGCCTAAAAAGAGCGCGGAGGCAGCCACACCCAGGAAGAAAAAGAAAAAGCACACCGCACTGAAAAACTTCTTTTTCTGGCTTGGTACGATTTTCCTTGTAGGCATTCTGACTGTCGCCATGTTCGTGGGGATCTTCATGACCTATGTGAATAAAAGCCTGAAGGGACATGTGGAAGTCGACATTACCGCTTATGATCCGTCTGTTTCTTCGGAACTGTATTACCGGGACCCCCAGACAGGCGAAGAAGTGATGTATCAGACCCTTTTCCTGAATGCTGAAAACCGCATCTGGGTAACATTGGACAAAGTTCCCAAGAACCTGCAGAAGGCGGCAATAGCTATTGAGGACAAGAGATTTCTTACCCATCACGGCGTTGATTGGAAAAGAACACTTGGCGCAATCGTCTATACCCTTTCAGGAAGAGACGTACAGGGAGGATCAAGCATCACACAGCAGATGCTGAAAAACGCCACAGGCGACAATCAGAATACCGTCAAGCGAAAAGTGATCGAGATATACCGTGCTCTCGCCTTTGAAAAGACTCACAGCAAGGATGAGATCATGGAGAACTATCTTAACCGGATCTACATGGGAGAATCCTGCTACGGAGTCAAGACCGCGGCCAAGATGTATTTCAACAAGGATATTTCTGATTTGACACTGGCTGAATGCGCAAGTCTTATCGCGATCACAAACAACCCGTCCATGTATGACCCGCTGCTCAGCGACTGGACCAGGGAGAACAACAGGGAACGTCAGGAAATCGTTCTGGATCAGATGCTGGAACAGGAGATGATCTCTGAAGCTCAGTATAACGCCGCATATAATGAGGAGATCGTTTTCAGTGACGGCTATACCTGCTTCGGCAACTATGTGGATCCAGATCCCGGTGAAGACGGGGAAGGGGAAGGCGAGGCCGTAAAAGCACAGAATTCCTATTTCACCGATCAGGTCATTGATGACGTCATCGCTGCATTTCAGGAAAAATACGGATATGATTATCTGACGGCTGAGAACAAGGTGTTTGGAGGCTGCAAGATCTATACGACCCAGAATATCGATATCCAGCACATTGCGGAAGAGGTCTTTGAGAACACCTCCTATCTGGACTGCCTGGATTCTGAAGGTGAACCGCTTCAGGCCGCCATTACGATTATGGATCCCTATACCGGTGAAGTCGTAGCACTGGTCGGAGGAACTGGCGTGAAGACCATCAACCGGGGCTGGAACTGGGCGACCGATACCCGGCAGTGCGGATCGGCTATCAAACCGCTTTCCACCTACGCGCCTGCACTGGATGACGGCACCATCACGGCTGCATCCTCCATCGATGATTATCCCGTCATGGAACTGAACGGCTATGCCTATCCCCGGAATGCAGGCGGTGGCTATTCCGGCCTGACCACGGTATACAGGGCGATCACGCTGTCGCTGAATACCTGCGCTGCACGTGTCAATATGGATTACGGAACTTACAGTTCCTATAACTTCATGGTCGACAAGCTTGGCTTTACGACTTTGACGGAAGACGATGCCGGAAAAGTAGGTGCGATGGCACTGGGCGGCTTCCAGTACGGTGTAAATACCAGAGAGATGACTGCTGGCTATTGCATCTTTGTCAATGATGGACTTTACACGAAACCATATACATTCTATCGGGTGGAAGACGCCGACGGAAATGTGCTGTTGGAGAATGGCATTGAGTCAAGTGTAGCCATCAAGGAGAGCACGGCATATCTGATGCGTGAGTTCCTGAAGAGCGTCATAACAGATGGTACCGGATACGAAGCCGCATTTTCCGGAATGACTATCGGCGGAAAGACCGGTACGACCAATGATGAGCGTGACCGTTACTTCGTTGGATTCACACCCTATTACTGTGCGGCTGTGTGGACCGGTTATCGTTCCAACGAAGAGGTCTGGGTCGGCGGTAATCCTGCTGCCAACCTCTGGCGTCAGGTCATGAGCAAAGTCCATGCGGATCTTTCTGATCCCGGGTTCCACGGAAAGACCGGTGTGACTTCCGTAACAGTATGTGCTGACAGCGGCCTCCTCGCTACGGACGCCTGCCAGCATGATGTGCGCGGCAACCGCTGCCGTACGGTGACTGTGGCGTCTGATACAGCTCCTACGCAGCGCTGCAATATGCATAAGACTGTCAAATGGTGCAAAGAAGGCAAACATCTTGCTACCGAACTTTGCCCAGAAGAGTGCGTGGTTGAGATCTCTGTCCTGGATTATGATCGGGAGATCATCAAGGGGATCAAAGCAGGCGATCACCAGTACCTGCTGAAGGTCCTATCTGCGGATGAGATCGACGGCAAGGACAACAAGCAGTGCCCGGTCCATAACGAGGATTGGAAAAAGAAGAAAGACGAGGAAGACAGAAAGAAAGAAGAAGAGGAGCGGGACAAGGACAAACCGAATCCCGAACCGCCCGATGATCCCGGAAATCCCGACGAACCGGGTCCGGTTGAGCCGCCGGAAGATACTGGAGGGTACACCGGAATTGCGGGTTACATCTGGTATCAGTTTTGGGATCTGCTGAAGCCCTGAAGGCACATAAGAATACTGAATAACAGAAGCGCACGGTCTAAGCCGTGCGCTTCTGTTATTCAGAACAAAAACAGAAAGGCCGCCTGAACTGCAAGCGGCCTTTCTGTAAAACAACGGATCAGAACTTCTTGATGATTTCTACGATCTCAGTTCCGATTCTCTTCTGTGCTTCCACAGTAGCAGCGCCGATATGAGGCGTGCAGGATACCATGGGGTGGCTGTAAAGAGCGGTGTTGGTAGCGGGCTCATCGGCGTAAACATCCAGACCGGCGGCGCGGACTTTGCCGGATTCCAGGGCAGCAAGCAGCGCGGCCTCATCAACGTTGGTGCCGCGGCTGGTGTTGATGATAACGACGCCATCCTTCATCTTCGCGATGTTTTCAGCACTGATCAAGGCGCCGCCGTCAACGGCAGGAGCATGGACGGAAACAAAATCAGACATGGCAAGCAGTTCATCCATCTCCACATAGGGGATACCCAGCTGCTCTTCGATGCCGGGGATATGGAAGATATCGAATGCGACGACTTTCATGCCGATGGCCTTCGCCATCACGCCAAGGTGCTGGCCGATACGTCCGAAACCGACGATGCCAAGAGTCTTGCCCTGCAGCTCAATTCCTTTGCCGTAGGCTTTCTTCTCCCACTTACCCTCACGCATGGTGTGGCCGGCAATGGAAAGATAGCGTGCACAGGCAAACATGTGCCCCATAGCCAGCTCAGCAACAGACTGGGAGGAAGCACGGGGCGTATTGCGTACGGTGATGCCGTGATCCTCGGCGTATTTCACATCGATGTTGTCAACACCGACACCGCCGCGGATGATCAGTTTCAGCTTGCCGCCGAGTGCCTCATCAATATGCTTGGCGCGCACTTTGGTCTTGGAACGGACGACTACAGCGTCAAATTCGCGGAGAGCGGTACCGAGTTCATCGGGCTCATAGAACTGCTCGACGACCTCATGACCCATCTCTCGAAGCTGCGCCATAGCGCTCTTGTCCATACCGTCAGTAACCAGAATTCTCATAGCGAATGTACCCCTTTCTAATCCTCAAAAAGTATATCAGTGCTCTGATTCAAACTTGGTCAGGAATTCAACAAGAGCCTGAGCGCCCTCAATCGGCATTGCATTGTAAACACTGGCGCGCAGGCCGCCTACGCTCTTGTGGCCTTTCAGATTATCAAAACCGGCTTCCTTGGATGCGGCAACCACTGCGGCGTCCATGTCTTTGTCACCGGTGACGAAGGGAATGTTCATCAGACTGCGGTCTTCAGGAACAACAGCGCCTTTGAAGAGCTTGGAGCTGTCCAGAAAATCATAGATGACCTTGGCCTTGGCGATATTGCGGCGATGCATCTCTTCCAGACCGCCGATGCTCTTCAGATATTTAAATACCTTGCCGCAGCAGTAGATTGCCCAGCAGTTGGGAGTGTTGTACATGGAACCGGCATCGGCGTGAGTCTTGTACATCATATAGATGGGGGTCTTGGGATCCAGATCATCACGGATCAGATCTTCGCGAATAATGACAACTGCCATACCGGCGGGTCCGACGTTCTTCTGAACACCCGCCCAGATCAGACCATAGTCGGAAACATTGCAGGGCTTGCTCAGGAACATGGAGGACTGGTCGGACACCAGAACATGACCTTTGGTATTGGGGAGTTTGTTCCAGGTAACTCCGTTGATGGTCTCATTCTCGCAGATATAAACGTAGTCTGTATCTTCGGGAATATCCAGATCGGAACAGTCGGGGATGTAAGAGAAGTTCTTGTCCTTAGAGGAAGCAGCAACGATGACCTCACCGTATTTTCTGGCTTCAGCGATGGCCTTCTTGGACCAGGCACCGGTTTCAATGTATACGGCTTTCCCGTTTTTCATCAGATTCATGGGAACCATGGCGAACTGGAGGGTTCCGCCACCCTGAACAAACAGGACCTTATAGTTGTCTGGGATTCCCATCAGATCGCGCAGATCGGCTTCTGCTTCGTCTACAATCTGCTGAAAGACCTTGGAGCGGTGGCTCATCTCCATGACACACATGCCGCTGCCGCGGTAGTTCATCATCTCATCGCGGATTTCCTCCAGGACGCTCTCCGGCATCATGGCGGGACCGGCAGAAAAATTGAAAGTGCGGTTGTACTTCATCTTTGTTTTCCTCCTGTGTAAAGTATTTGATTTCGCTATCATTCCAATTCTACCCTATATTACAAGTATACGGCAAACCGTCATGATAATCAACAGGCAAAAGAGTTGTCCGAACAGATTTTGTTGAGATTTACCTGTGGCCGACAGATTGACAGTGCTGAGGAAAGCATGATATAACATGATGCGATAAAGAACAGGGAGCGAAGGAGAATGAAAGAATACTTTCGCATAAAATGGGAATCATTTACCGCATATATGACTGCGCTTGTCAAATGGATGCTGGTAGGTGCGCTTATCGGAACAGTAGGCGGATTCATTGGGTCCCTCTTCCATCTGGGCGTCAGCTATGCCACGATGATCCGGCAGACACACGGATGGGTATTGTACCTGATGCCTCTGGGCGGTCTTGCAATCATATGGCTGTACCGCGTCTCAGATACAGAGGGAAAGGGCACGAACGCAATCATCGAATCTGTCCACTTCGGACGGAAGGTGCCGATCCTGCTGGTACCTGTCATCTTCTTGTCCACCGTCATTACACACCTGGTCGGAGGCAGCGCAGGCAGGGAAGGTGCTGCGCTGCAGATCGGAGGTGGAATCGGTTACGGAGCCGGCAGACTGATGAAGATGGGAGAAAAGGATCTTCCTCTGGCTACGCTGTGCGGCATGAGCGGTGTGTTTGCAGCGCTTTTCGGGACCCCGCTGACAGCAACCATTTTCGCCCTGGAAGTGATCTCGGTAGGAGTTCTCTACTATGCAGGCCTGGTACCTTGCCTCACGGCATCAATGATGGGCTATTTGGTTTCGAGACTGATGAATATCGAACCGACAGCCTTTTCAGTTAATATTCCGAGTCTGGACGCAAAGATGATGCTCCTCGTCGTAGTACTGTCCGTTGCATGTGCCTTTGTGAGCATCATTTTTGTGCGCGGTCTGCATTATACTGAAAAAGCAGCGGAAAGATACATTAAGAACGCGTGGCTGCGTGTCGTTGCAGGTGCACTGATCCTGATCGGCCTGACGATGCTGACCGGAGGAACATATAACGGCGCAGGAATGGAGTCCATTGAGCGGGCTATGACAGGCGAAGCCGGAATGATGTCATGGCTTTGGAAGATCCTGTTTACGGCAATTACGATCGGCGTTGGTTTCAAGGGAGGAGAAGTCGTTCCGTCTTTCTTTGTAGGAGCGACTTTCGGCTGTGTACTGGGCGGACTGATCGGACTGCCTCCCGGATTCGGAGCGGCATTAGGCCTGGTCGCAGTATTCTGCGGCGCCGTCAACTGCCCCCTGGCCTCCATTATGCTGAGCATCGAACTGTTCGGAGGACGTGGGCTCCTCTATTTCGCCATGACATGTGCGATCAGTTACCTGCTTTCTGGCTACTGCGGACTCTATAGCAGTCAGACGATCCTCTATTCCAAACTGCGCGCGGAGTTCATTAATATGCATACGACTGAATAAGAGATAAGAACTGCGAAGCATATCGGATACGCTTCGCAGTTCTTATTTCATATTAATTTATATATTTGCAAGCATACCTGCCAGCCTGCCGCTTGACCAGGCCCACTGGAGATTATACCCTCCGCAGTCGCCGTCCACATCCAGGACCTCTCCGCAGGCGAAGAAACCGGGAACAACACGGCTTTGCAGGGTATGGGGATCAAACTCATCGGTACGAAGGCCGCCTGCTGTGACCTGAGCCTGATCGAATCCGCATGTTCCTGTGACTGGAATCAGAAAGTGATGGATCCCGTGAGCGATCCGGGCAAGATCGGCATCTGTAAGAGAGTCGACCAGTTGAGATGTAAAGCCGGAATACTTGCATATGACTTGTCCTAGACGTGTATGGAACAGTCCGGTCAGCAGGGTCTGGGACTCTCTGCCTTTCATAGCATCCCGGCGGCTCATGAGCCAGGAAACAGTCTGCCCTTCATCCCACGAAGGGAGGAAGTCGAGTTCGCACGAAAGATTGCCGGTGCCGGTTGAAACAGATCTAGAAACGTCGAATACAGCAGGTCCGCTGATCCCGTATTCAGTAAACAGAATCTCTCCTTCTGCAGAAGCAAGAAGACCGTCGGAAGAAAGGATCCGTATTGCAGCCTGTGCCTTTACGCCCTTCAGGGCCCTGGGATAAGCGGGCTCCGTTTTCAGCTGTACCAGTGAAGGGAAAAGAACAGAACGGTGATGTCCAAGTTCTGCGGCCAGACGATATCCCTCCATACTTCCGCCAACCTTGCCGCCGGCTGCCCCGCCGGAAGCCAGAATAAGGGCATCCGAGCGGAATACACCGTTTTCGGCCTGCACAGTAAAAACGCGGTCCCTAACACGGATCCCGGTCACCGTACAGCTTGTGTGGAGCTCGATGAGGGGGTTATCCAGCGCAAAGCGCAGGGAATCCAGGACGCTTCCTGCCATATTGGAGTAAGGGTATAATCTGCCGTTGCTTTCTGAAACGGTAAGAAGCCCCAGTGAGCCGAACCAGTCCACTGTAGCGCGGACATTGAGATCAGGTCTGCCCAGTGCATAATCGCTGAATGACGGATCCGTACCATGATAATGTCCCGGAGTATCCGCGTGGATGTTGGACAGATTACATCTGCCGTTTCCGGTAGACAGCAGCTTCCGACCGACACGCGCTTGACGCTCCAAGAGGAAGACACGGTTGCCATGGGAAGCAGCGGTGATGGCTGCCGCCATACCGCTTGCGCCGCCCCCGATTATCGTTACTGTCATTCTTCCGCCTCCAGACGCTTGCGGGTTAGATAACCGTCCAGCAAAAGACCGGCGGCTACCGCATCAACGATTTTTTTTCGCTTTTTGGCGTTTTTGCCGTTAGCAAAAAGGATGGCATGGGCTTCCACCGTGCTGCGGCGCTCATCCCATAGGACCACGGGCAGGGAAGTCTTCTCCTGCAGGACTTCTGCCAAAGCAGCGCACTTTTCAGCCCTGGGCCCAAGGGTCCCGTCCATATTCTTTGGGTAACCAAGTACGAGCTCACAAACACCGTGCTCGTCAATCAACCGGCAGATCTCATCCAGAACCACGGATTCTTTCCGGCTGTTGATAACGGTAGTGAAACCGGCCAGAGTGCCGGTCATATCGGAAATGGCGATGCCGGTATGGGCGTCTCCAAAGTCGATAGCCATGATTTTCACCTGTATTCCTCCTTGGCTCATCACATCTGTATCATCATACATGATTCTCGCGATTCACGCAAGAATTCAGACTAAAAAACCAGAAAATACGGTAGAAATTTGAGAAAAAAGTTGTTGACCTGCAATGGAAACTGTGTTACAATCTCCATTACCTGTGAGTGGGTGCTTTCTTTTTGCGCGCTTTTTCGCTTCGGGCGGGCAAACAGAACATCGCTGATCAGGGAGGCAATCGGTGTCCCGATTGCGGGATACCTAATCTAATAAGGAGGTGCCGTTATATGCGCGTGAAAGTCACTCTCAGATGCAACGAGTGCAAGCAGAGAAATTACAACACGATGAAGAACAAGAAGAACACCCCGGACAAGCTTGAGATGAAAAAGTATTGCCCCTTCTGCAAGAAGCACACTGTCCACACCGAGACGAAGTAATCGGAGGAGAGAACAATGGCTGAAGAAAAGAAGGTCAAGAAGGATCACTTCAAGTGGTTCAGGGAAATGAGAAGCGAACTGAAAAAGGTCGTTTGGCCCAACGGAGAGACCACTGCGAAGAACACCGGCACGGTGCTGCTTTGCTCGCTGGTCGTAGGTGCTGTTATCTGGATCTTTGATGCAGTTGCCGTTCTGGCGGTCAACACCCTGATCGGTCTGTTCGCCTGAGAGGGAAGAACATGGCTGATAACGCGAAATGGTATGTGATCCACACCTATTCTGGCTATGAGAACGCGGTGAAGGCCGCCATCGAAAAGTCCATCAACAACCTCAACCTCCACGACATGGTCCAGAGGATGGAGATCCCCATGGAGACTGTTACGGAAGTATCTGAAGAAGGCGTCGTGAAGGAAGTTGAGCGCAAAGTCTTTCCTGGCTATGTGTTGATTAAGATGGTGCTGACAGATGACACCTGGCACCTGATCCGAAACATCAGAGGTGTTACAGGATTTGTTGGTTCGGCCAATAAAGCCATCCCCCTGACCGATGATGAAGTAGCAGCACTGGGAGTGGAAAAGCACGAAATCGTGGTCATGTACCACGTGGGCGATACCGTAAGGATCACGGATGGCCCGCTCTCCACATTCAAGGGAGTTGTCGAGGAAATCGTGCCAGAAAAAAACAAGGTCTCAGTTCTGGTTTCCATGTTCGGCAGAGAAACCCCCGTCGAGCTAGAGCTCGACCAGGTGGAGGTAGTTTCCTGAGGCCGGGAGGAGCCCGGCACAAGTGGGAGAGACGCGTAGACGTCTCGCCAAGGGCGTGCGGCAAGCCAACGAGCCGCCCGTTACCACATTATTGAGAAGGAGGTGCCTATCCATGGCACAGAAAGTAGTTGGATATGTGAAACTGCAGATTCCTGCAGGCAGAGCAACCCCCGCACCCCCCGTTGGCCCCGCACTGGGCCAGCATGGCGTAAACATCGCCGCTTTTACCAAGGAGTTCAACGAGCGTACGAAGAATGATATCGGGCTGATCATCCCTGTTGTGATCACCGTTTATTCCGACCGTTCTTTCTCCTTTATCACCAAGACCCCTCCCGCAGCCGTTCTGATCAAGAAGGAGTGCAACATCGAGTCCGGTTCCGGCGTTCCCAACAAGGAGAAGGTCGCTACCATCTCCAAGGCTTCCATCCAGAAGATCGCCGAGCTGAAGATGCGTGATCTGAACGCCGCTTCCCTTGAGGCTGCCATGAGCATGATCGCCGGCACCGCCCGTTCCATGGGCGTC
>JAEEGL016420198.1_pt1 | contig 30823 bp, 21 predicted proteins | sample 9134231 | NCBI WGS metagenome assembly JAEEGL01 (sample SAMN16246548, study PRJNA631951) | gut metagenome | biome: gut microbiome; feature: rumen; material: fiber-attached | host: Bos | place: Iran: Karaj | collected 2018-10 | reverse complement strand
TTGTTGCAAAAACCAGTTTCTTCATTCTATTTTCTGTTTTGTTCTTCTACCTTATGTTCAGATATGCTCTTCTCCCTTATGTTCTGTTATGAGGAACAAGAGGTTGAATAGCTCACAAAGGTACAAATTCTATTGAAATAATGCCCCATCAAGCATGTGAAATCGCAGAGAGTAGGCTGTTTTTTATGGTTTTTTAGTGGAATATGCCCTATAATCTTACTCAACTTCCGCGGAATCTGTGTGTTTTTATTCGACTGGCGAAAGCTCGTAATATGCGTAAAAGCGTTCACATCATATTGAGTACCCTACGTTCGAAGTATGAAATCAATGTTTGAAAAGACCGAAGAGATAGTCAAAATGCACGATATTTATGGAAAACAGTATGTGTTCAGGGATTTTTTCGTAATTTTGTTGCCAAACAACAATACGATAGCGATGAAACGAGTAAAACTGATGATGATGTGGCTTGCTGCCCTCGTGCTGACAGCCGCAAATATGTACGCCCAGACTTGGCAGAGTGTAGCTTTGTCGCGACAGATAACCCATCCGCAGCCCATGACCGGCCTTGTACTCTGGCCCGATGAGGCTGAGGACCTCCATGCTACCTATGGCGAGAGCATACAGCTGGAGTTTTCTTATTGCCTGCCCTGCAACGTGGTGAAGGGGTGCAGCGACGACGGCACCATCAACTATGACTGGTCTTCGTTTGACGAGTTGCTGAACGAAGTTGCGGGCCGTGGTCACCAATTGGTGGCTCGCTTTCGCTATGAGTACCCCTCGGGAACCGACGTCAAAGGGAAGAAAGGCGCAACTGCCATTCCCCAATACATCAAAGAGCGTGACGATTACCACGAGACCTATTCCAGTAATGCTGGCGGTGACGGCCCCACCTATTATGCCGATTGGAGTAATGTCGAGCTTCAGCGGTTCACCCTGCAGTTCTACGCCGACTTTGCCTCGCGCTATGCCCACGATCCGCGTCTGGCCTTCCTTGAGGTGGGTTTTGGCCATTGGTCAGAGTACCACATCTATGGCACAGACCTAAAGCTGGGCGTCAACTTCCCCTCTAAGGCATTTCAGAAGCAGTTCTTCCTCCACATGAGCAGCGTTGCAGACGGTCTGCCCTGGCTTGTTTCCATCGATGCCAGCGATGAAGAGTACTCGCCCGTCGTGGATGATGCATCGCTTATGGCATTGGCTTTTGGCCTCTTTGATGACTCGTTCATGCACAAAGACCACGAGATAGGCTCTGCCGATGGCTACAACGAGGAGTGCTGGAACGCTATAGGCCAAGGCACCCGCTGGCAACAGGGAGTCTGTGGCGGTGAGATAAGCTATTATAAGTCGAGCGACCAGAAGAACTTCCTTAAACCTTCAGGCATGTACGGCCACACGTGGGAGGAGCAGGCAGCAAAATACCACATCACCTTTATGATAGCCAACGATGCCCCCGGCGGCACCTATGGCACAGCCTCCCGTTTCCGCGAGGCTTCAATGGCTACTGGCTATCGTTTTGTTGTTAAGGAATGTATGACCGACGGCGCCTCCACCCGTCTGCTCGTTGCCAACAGCGGCATCGCCCCCATCTATCGCGATGCATGGTTTGCTGTGGGCACCGTAACTTCTGACACGTCGCTGCACCTGCTGCTCCCCGGTCAGGAGCAATGGGTAGAGATAGCTGCTCCCCTGACCAATCCTGATGACCTTCACATCATCAGCCCCGCCATCCTTCCATCCCAGGAGATACAGTTTGAGGCCTCCGTCTCTCCTACATCCATCGTCATCCCCGCAGCCAGCGACACCGTCCTGCCCGTTTATAACCTCGCTGGCCAGCGCATCTACACCCCCGCAAAGGGCATTGTTGTCACCAAAGGACGCAAAATAACTCACTAATCTGGTTTGCAAAGTTACTCATTATTTCTTTCCGTTTCTGAAAATCGCGATTTTTCTACTCCACTTTAACATCTGTTCACGCGGTGTTTTAACATTTCAACATCCTCGAATCATCGCATAGCAAAGGTAGGTGAATAAGGCCCTAAAAGCACATGAACAACAAGCTAATCGCATTGAGATAACACCCTAAAAGCAAATGTTTTAGGCAGTAACTTGCCTGCTTTGAAAGCAGCTGAAAATGTGGGAGTTATGAGGGATAATAATGGATGAGTGAATATGGACGAGGGATGAAGGCTCGTTTGTAGTATTAACGAATGAAAGGTTTGTTAACTTTTGTGTAAAATCACAAAGGTACCATTGTACCATTGTACCATTGTACCATTTTGTAAAAAATAAAATTATTTCTTAATATAATAATGTACGCGCGAGTATGTATATAATAATGTGTTATATTCCCAAAAGGGAAAAATGGTACTTTGGTACAATGGTACAATGGTACTTTTTAGTTTTGTTACAAGAAAAATGCGAGCACTTTTTCTTGTGTATCTCAAAACTTAATCGTCCCTTTGCGAGCGACATCTGAAAAACTGTCAGGACTTCTATCGTCGGCTTGTCATGGGGGAGATAGATGTTAAAAAAACGTAAAAACGAAAACTGCGATGCCTGTTCGCGTGTGTATGTGAGGAAAAATTAGTACCTTTGCACCCGCAAATTTTGGACGCCCGAGTCCACTGAGGGTTTGAGCCTGCAAGGTTTTATGGAAAACTGAGTATGTACGCATGTACCTCGAGCCCTGAAAATAAGGGTTGTTAGAGCCCGCCAGGGGGAAGTCTTAGAGCCCCCGCAAGAATGAGAAATGGTGTTAATAGTCGTGCGTTTGGCCGCGCCGATGGTTAGTGAATCCGTTGTCTCGAAAGGATTTTAAAAAACAAAAAGACAGAAAACTGAAAGAATGAACACTTTAAGTTACAAGACACTCTCCGTGAACAAGGAGACTGCACAGAAGGAGTGGGTTGTAGTAGATGCCACCGATCAGGTAGTCGGTCGCCTCGCTTCAAAAGTTGCAAAATTGCTTCGTGGCAAGTATAAGCCCACATTCACCCCACACGTTGATTGTGGAGACAATGTGATAATCATCAATGCCGAGAAGGTTGTATTCACCGGCAAGAAAGAAACCGACAAGGTTTACACACGCTACACGGGTTATCCTGGCGGTCAGCGTTTCAATACTCCTGCAGAGCTGCGTAGCAAGCAGGGCGGTGTTGACAAGATGCTGCGTCATGCCGTGAAGGGCATGCTGCCAAAGGGCACACTGGGTCGCAAGCTGCTCAATAACCTCTTCATTTATGAAGGTGCAGAGCACAAGCAGGAGGCACAGAAGCCAAAGGCTATCGATATAAACCTTTACAAGTAAGATTATTCACAAACTAAGAAATCAACATTATTACGATGGAAGTAATAAACGCAATCGGTCGCCGCAAGAGTGCTGTAGCACGCGTATATCTGTCAGAGGGCACCGGCAAGATAACAATCAACAAGGTAGATATCACTGAGTATTTCCCATCAGCAATACTTCAGTATGTCGTAAAGCAGCCTCTGGAGTTGCTGGAGGCAGCAGAGAAGTATGACATCAAGGCCAATCTGGACGGCGGTGGCTTCACCGGTCAGTCTCAGGCTTTGCGCCTCGCCATTGCTCGCGCACTGGTGAAGGTTAACGAAGAGGATAAGAAGAATCTGAAGGACCACGGCTTCCTGACACGTGATGCACGTGAGGTAGAGCGTAAGAAGCCAGGACGTCCAAAGGCACGTCGCCGCTTCCAGTTCTCTAAGCGTTAATCTGAAGAGAATAGGTTTAGTATCTAACTCGGCGGGACTCTGCACCCTGTCATATAATGTGCACTATGCAAATTCTGCATTCTGCATTATGAATTTTGCATTTTGCATTCTTCATTCTTAATTTAACTATGGTGTAGGCTACCCGCAGAGTGTTCACTAAAATGAATCAAAAAGAAAGTAAACATTTTTAACACAAAGAACATTTATGTCAAGAACAAACTTTGATCAGTTGCTTCAGGCAGGTTGCCACTTTGGACATCTGAAGCGTAAGTGGAACCCAGCTATGGCTCCTTATATCTTCATGGAGCGCAACGGTATTCATATCATAGACCTCAACAAGACGGTCGTAAAGGTCGACGAGGCTGCAGAGGCCCTGAAGAACATCGCAAAGCAGGGCAAGCGTATCCTCTTCGTTGCTACAAAGAAGCAGGCTAAGGATATCGTTGCCGAGAAGGCTCAGAGCATCGGTATGCCTTACATCAACGAGCGTTGGGCTGGTGGCATGCTGACAAACTTCACCACTATCCGTAAGGCTGTGAAGAAGATGGCAAACATCGACAAGCTGACTGCTGACGGTACCTTCGGTAACCTCTCAAAGCGCGAGCTGCTGCAGATATCTCGTCAGCGTGCTAAGCTGGAGAAGAACCTCGGTTCTATTGCTGACATGGTTCGCCTGCCTTCTGCACTCTTCGTTATCGATATTGAGAAGGAGCATATCGCCGTTAAGGAGGCTCATCGTCTTGGTATTCCTGTATTCGGTATCGTTGATACCAACGCTGATCCTAACCACGTTGACTTCGCTATCCCTGCAAATGACGACGCAAAGGACTCTATCGAGGTAATTCTCTCTGCATGCTGCGATGCCATCAATGAGGGCATTCAGGAGCGCAAGGTAGAGAAGGCTGACGAGAAGGCCGCTGCTCAGCAGGAGGATAAGCCAAAGAATGCTGCACCTGCTGCAGAGGCAGAAGCAGAGGCTTAATTCGTTAATTCGTTAATTAGTTAATTCGATTATTAGAAGAAAATGGCAATAACAATGGAAAGCATCAAGACTCTGCGCGCTATGACTGGCGCAGGTCTTGCTGACGTAAAGAAAGCTCTGACCGAGGCTGACGGCGATATGGACCGTGCGAAGGAAATCCTTCGTGAGCGTGGTCAGGCTATAGCAGCAAAGCGTAGCGACCGTGAGACATCTAACGGATGTGTGCTCGTGAAGAGCGAGAACGGTTTCAGCGCTATGATTGCTCTGAAGTGTGAGACTGACTTCGTGGCTAACGGAGCAGACTATATCAAGCTGACACAGGAAATCCTTGACGCTGCAGTAGCTGCAAAGGCTAAGGATCTGGAGGCTGTAAATAACCTTACTCTGGCTAATGGCCAGACAGTCAGCGCTGCTGTCACAGAGCGTTCTGGCGTTACCGGCGAGAAGATGGAGCTGGACGGCTACCTCTTCATCGAGGGCGAGAATGTGTCTGTCTATAACCACATGAACAAGAACGTGCTCTGCACAATGGTACAGACCAACAAGCCAGCAGAAGAGCAGGCTCACGCCATCGCTATGCAGGTGGCTGCCATGAAGCCTGTTGCTCTCAATCCAGAGTCTGTTGACCCAAAGATTGTTGAGGAGGAGTACAATGTGGCTGTTGAGAAGTCAAAGCAGGAGCAGATTCAGAAGGCTGTTGAGAACGCCCTGAAGAAGGCCGGCATCAACCCAGCACACGTAGATTCTGAGGATCACATGGAGTCTAACATGGGCAAGGGATGGATTACAGCTGAGGATGTGGCTAAGGCTAAGGAGATCATCGCTACCGTATCAGCTGAGAAGGCTGCTTCACTCAACATGCAGATGATTGAGAACATCGCAAAGGGTCGCGTCAACAAGTTCTACAAGGATTCTTGTCTGCTGAACCAGGAGTTCATCCAGGATTCAAAGATGACCGTAGCTGACTATCTGAAGGCTGCCGACAAGGAGCTCACAGTAGTTGACTTCAAGCGCTTCAGCCTGCAGGCCGACTAATTTCTGAGACAAAATAAAACAATAGCAAATAGCGTCAGTATCCTAAAAAGGTGCTGACGCTATGTGTTTTTTCAGAAAATACTTGTGCGTTTGAAATCTTTTTAATAACTTTGTACCTGTGATACAGATGTTAGAGTTTTTCACGCATACCGACTCGATACCGTATTGGGGGGGCTTACTGATAGCTATGCTAATTGTTGCCATAGTAAAGATAAATGAACACTATGACAGCCATAGAGAAGTAGAATGATAAAAACCGATATGATAACGACAATGTGTAGCGTCAGTGCCCAGATAAGGCGCTGACGCTATATGTTATAAGAAATAGATTATGAAGATATTTGCAGTGGGTATGAATTATGCCCAACACAATAAAGAGATAAAAACTGCGTTATTACAACAGTGCGCATCTGATGATGAGGGCAGTAAATGTGATCCTGTCATATTCATCAAGGCTGATTCCTCTCTGCTAAAAGACGGAAAACCGTTCTTTGTCCCCGACTTCATGGGGAGGATAGACTACGAGACGGAGGTGGTAGTACGCATCAGCCGTCTTGGCAAGGGCATTCCAGAGCAGTTTGCCCATCGCTATTATGATGCGCTGACAGTAGGCATAGACTTCACAGCCCGCGGCCTGCAGAAAGCCTTGCGTGAAGAGGGTCATCCGTGGGATATAGCAAAAGGCTTTGACGGCGCTGCCGTGATAGGACGCTGGATAGAGAAGGAAAAACTGCTGACAGAGATGCAGCAGAAAGGGAAGGAGGCGCCTGCGGTGAACTTCCATATGTTGCTCAACGGGGAGAAGGTGCAGGAGGGCAATACCATAGAGATGCTCACGGGTATTGACAGGCTGATAAGCTACATCTCGCGCTTCTTTACCCTGAAGACGGGAGACCTGTTGTTCACAGGCACACCTGCTGGTGTAGGACCGGTGAAGCCTGATGACCATATAGAGGGATTCCTGGAAAATGAGAAGGTGTTAGACTTCTATTGCAGATGATAAAAAGAATCAGACATATCGTATCAGTCATTCTGACCTTGCTGATGGGCTTAGCGCCAGTATCGGCATGGGCGGCTTATGCAGACAACTCTGTGCTTGCACAAGGTTCGTGGGCAAAGATACGTGTGTCCAAGACGGGCATACACCGCCTCACCACCGCCACCATTCAGGCTGCAGGCTTCAGCGATCTGTCTAAAGTCAGGATATACGGCTATGGCGGCGCATTGGTTCCGGAACGTCTGACACAGGAGTGGATAAGCGAGCACGATGACCTGACAGAGATACCAACATGCACAAAGGACGGCGCGAAATACTTCTACGCGCAAGGCCCTGTGTCATGGGATTCAATGTCTGCCACCACTCGTACGCGCAACCCTTATTCTGATTACGGTTACTACTTTATTACTCAGTCTGACACGCAGAGTGGGGGAGAGAATGCTTCGCCTGCATCATGTACGGAGGAAGAGTTACTTGCCTCTGCCAGTGAGGGTTACGAGAATTACCATTACCTTTACGAGAACGACGGTCATGCATGGTCAGAGACGGGTCGTGAGCTGGTAGATAAGAGTACCATCGAGGCAGGCAGCAGTAAGACAATAGACGTATCTGTGCCCAAGGATGCAACGATGGCAAACCTGCATGTCAGGATGTCATGCGGTTCGGCATCATCATATCGCGTAGCTACAATAGGCAATAACCAGCAGTCTGCCACAGCATCGTTCAGCAACTCTTATCAGGTGGCAAACTTCCGCAGTTTCTATTTCGGCATCAGCAAGGCCATGCTCGATACGCTCAGCACCCGGGACGCTGACGGAAACTACCTCATTCCCGTGACGGTGACGTGCACAAGTGGCGGTCCGTTGCGAACAGACTATGTCGTGGCCCAGTATAATGCGACAAATACGCTGCCTGCGCTGAGCACGGAGGCTTATCCCGCGGCAGAGTACTTTTGCAACATAACCAACCAGAACCATCACGCCGAGGACAGGGTAGATATGGTAATCATTATCCCAACCAACCAGAATTGGTTGTCGGCAGCGGAGAACTTGGCACAGTTGCACAGGGATGTGGACACTATGACTGTCAGGATAGTGCCTGCAGACGAACTGTACAACGAATTCTCAAGCGGCACGCCAGATGTGTCGGCCTACAAGAGATACCTCAAGATGTTCTATGATCGCGGGAGCGGCAACGGGGTGAAATACGTGCTGCTGTTCGGAGACTGCCTGTGGGACAACAGGCTTATAACTGTCAGCGGTTATGATGCAGACAATCTGCTTCTGGGTTATGAGACCTACGCGTCAGAGAACAACACGTCATCTGCGATGCTTGACGACTTCATCTGTGTGATGGACGATGGCAAGACCGTTCACGGCGACAGTAACCGTGAGCAGGACCTGAGACTGGCCGTATCGTCGGGACGCCTGCCCGTCAGCAGCGCTGTTCAGGCAGAGAATGTGGTGAACAAAATCAAGCAATATGTCAGCCAGTCAGGTGCGGGAGCATGGATGAACGATATAATGTTCATGGCAGACGATGGAAACAAGAGCACATCGAATAACAATATTCACATGCAGAATATTGATATCAATGCAGAGAAGGTGAGAAGCCAATCACCCGGGTATAATGTCAAGAAGGTGATGTACGACGCATACGAGAAGGTAATAACCTCAACGGGTGACACCTATCCTGATGTTGTTACCATAACACATAAGCAGCAGTCAGAGGGCGCGCTTGTGATGAACTATGGCGGACACGCTTCGTGGACAGAGCTGTCAGAGGAGAAGGTCTTTGTGCTCAATGATTTCTCAACATTCAAGAACAGCAACTACCCGCTGTGGTTTACTGCAGCCTGTGAGACAATGACGCTCGACAAGACTCACAGCAGCTTGGGTGAAGAGGCTGTGCTCAATGCCAACGGAGGTGCTATAGCCTTTGTGGGAACGATACGTACCGTTTATGAGTCAGACAACGCCAATCTGAATAATCGTTTCATGCTGCATCTGCTGTCATACGAAGACAGCGTCAACGGCAGAGCACGTACCATAGGCGATGCGTTGCGAATGGCCAAGAATGACCTTATATCAAGCAGGACTGACCTGTCGGTGAATAAACATCAGTTCACCTTGGCCGGTGACCCGGCAATGAGGCTGGCTCTGCCGCGCTATTTTATGGAAATAGACAAGATCAACGGGGTGTCAACAACTGAGGTTGATACGCTCAAGGCCAATAGCATAGTAAGCGTTTCCGGCCATGTGGTGACACCTAAGGGCGTCACGGTGACTGACTTCAACGGCGTGGCGAACATCAAGGTAATGGATAGCGAGCAGATTGTGACATGCAGAGGACAGAACAACGAAGACCCGTTTGTGTATAATGACTACACGTCAACGCTCTACTCCGGTTCCTGCTCCATTGCTGAGGGACGTTTTGAGTTCCTGTTCCGTGTGCCACGCGGCATACACAACGACGGCAACAGGGGAATGATAACAGTCTTTGGAATGGACGATAGCGGAATAAGCCCCGTTACCGCTCACGGAGAGACGAAATCGTTTGTCGTAAAGGGCTACAAGGAAGTGGAGAATGATTCCATTGGTCCGTCAATATACAGTTATCTCAACAGCACCACATTCCGTAACGGAGATGCTGTGGGACAGACACCATTCTTTGTGGCCGAGGTGTCAGACAATGACGGCATAGACGTGACAGGAGGATCGATAGGCCACAACCTGGAGCTGGTGGTGGACGGCGATGCCACGAAGACGTATGACCTGAACGACAACTTCGTATATGAGGAAGGCAGCTACACCACGGGACAGACTTACTATGTGTTGCCAGAACTGGAAGCAGGATACCACGACCTGTACTTCAGAGCCTGGGATCTGCTGGGCAACTATAGCGTCGTTTCGTTGCGCTTCAGGGTGCTGAAGGGTGTGGCACCTGAGATAAAGAAGATCTTTGTGTCGCCTAATCCTGTCAACGGAAGTGCTACATTCTATGTGACACATGACCTGCAGGGCTCCAATGCTACCGTATTTATAGACATCATAGACCTCACCGGACGTATCGTGGAGACGCTTCAGTGGAACGATACCTTCTCCACTTCAAGCCCCACAACGACCTATCATTGGACTCCCTCGGGTGTCTCAAAGGGACTTTACCTCTACAGAGTACGACTGACATGTGACGGTCACAACTATAATTCGTCAACGAGCAAACTGATAATATCATCCAATTAAGTCCAAGATAACAAATAAAACCAACAATAGAAACGAATGATGAAAAAACTTGCAATCATAGTTTTCGTCTGCTGTCTTGCCATAAACGTGATGGCTGAGGATAAGCAACAGATGTTCAACCCTGTGCATACGGCTTTGGTCAGCCAAATCATTGCCCCTGATGCCCGTGCCGGAGGTATGGGTGACGTGGGTGTAGCAACAGAGGCTGACGCCTCGTCACAATACTGGAACCCTGCGAAATATCCCTTCGCAATCTCAAAGGGCGGCGTACAGTTGAACTATACCCCTTGGCTGCGTAAGTTGGTGAATGATATGAACATAGCCTATCTGTCTGGTTATTATCGCATCAATGACTTCAGCGCCGTGTCCGGTTCCATACACTATTTCTCCCTGGGTGAGGTATATACATCTTCAGGCGGCACATCAACGGAATATGATATGACAATCAAGCCCTACGAGATGTCTGTTGATGCAGGTTACTCCCTGATGTTGTCAGAAAAGTTCTCTCTCGGCGCAGCAGTACGTTTCCTGTTGTCAGACATGTCTTATTCTGCAACGGAAGAGACAAGTGCCTCCAGCGCATTCGCGGCAGACATATCCTGCTATTATCAGAACTACATCAACATAGGACAACGTGAGTGTATGCTGGGTCTGGGTGCAAACATCAGCAACATCGGTTCAAAGATAACATTTGGCGGTAGCGACCGTTCCGAATTCATACCTACGAACATGCGTCTTGGTGCTTCATTGAAATTGCCTATCAATGAGTATAACTCCATCACTATTGCTACGGATATCAACAAGTTGCTCGTGCCTACTTATCCTAAGCAGCGCGAAGGTGAGTCAACTACAGAGTATGACGCACGTGTGCAGAAGGAGTATTATGATGTAGGTTCTATCTCAGGTATCTTCAAGAGCTTCAGCGATGCCCCAGGAGGATTCTCTGAGGAGATGAAGGAGATACAATGGAGCGCAGGCCTGGAGTATTGCTATAATGACAAGTTCTCCCTTCGTGGCGGTTATCACGACGAGGCAGAGTCCAAGGGTAACCGTAAGTATTTCACGGTAGGTGCAGGATTCAAGATGAGCGTGTTCTCTCTTGATGCAGCATACGTCATCTCTACAGCCTCAAGCAATCCGCTTGACCAGACACTTCGCTTCTCCCTGAACTTCGACCTGGACGGCATCAAAGACCTCCTGGGCCGCAGATAAGCAGAGGGGCAAGACATAGGGCCCCAGATAAGGAGAGAGGCAAGGTCTAGGGCCCCAGATAAGTGGGAAGAAAAGCCCCCTCCAGCTCCCCCTTTGGGAGAGAGGAGCAATATAAATAGCGAGCATCTACACGTGGACGTAGGTGCTCGCTATATTCGTAGTTAAGGAGTTAATCAGAAGTTAAATCCCACGTAAACATACACGGTTCCGAGGATATTGCGAGATGTTATCTGTTCGTTACCGTGTTGGTAGTAGAAGGCAACACCTTGCGTCCCGGCAAACCATGGGCCATTGTTCCATAATATGGCAAGACGTACCGTACTGTTGAAACACATATACTTTCTGCGGAAATTGTCCAGATAGTCAAGAATATCCATATTAGAGGAGCTGGTGTTCACGTTGCCCCTCAGGCTATTGTTCTGTATGAGGTAGCCTAACGAGCCGGTAATCTCGCCTGCTGCAAGCCAGTTTTTGGAGAATACCCAGTTGTAACCATATCCGGCAGTTAGTGAGATCTCGTCATTTTTCATATAGCCAAAGCCCTCGTATGCGATATATTGTTGGTGGCTACGTTCGTTTATCGTGTTTGCCAGATCCTGCCAGTCTATAGTGCAACGATTGTGTGCGTATGCTCCTCCAAGAATCAGCGAGCCTGCTGAGCGTAACTGTCTGTTGGTCTGCGAGAAGGCCGCCTGGTGGGAGTAGCGCTTATAGTTGGTGACATAGTAGAATGAGACACGTGTCATTCCCATGTTGATACCGTCAAACGGCTCGCCTTTCAGTAGTGAGGAATAGTCTGTCCCCTTTACGGTAAGGCGACGTATGTTATAGCTTCCTCCAACGCGGCGATAGAATAGGTCCAGGCCAAAGGCGGAAGAATAGACGGAACCGCCCAGGTCCATATCATCATTATTCAGAAAGATGGACTTGATGTCTATGTTATATCCCAGGAACGCGAACCGCCACCCAAAGAACGGACCTACACGAGTGCGTACCTTGGGCGCTACGGTAAGTCGGAATTCTGAACCCCCGTCCAGGTCAAGCAGCTCAAAGCGATTAGTCAGCTGCACTTCGGCGCACCAGTTATAGTTCTGCACGTCAATATAGGAGGAGTCTCTTGGTGGTGAGAGAATGCGGTCAAAGAAGTAATATGCCTTGACGAAGAAGTTCTTTTTCTTTTTATCCAGGTGCGACAGGCTGTCCTGCGTTATGCTACTCAGCTTTAGGCTATCCTGCGTTATGCTGCTCAGCTTTAGGCTGTCCTGTGCGAGAACGTTCAGCTTCAGGCTATCCTGCGTGATGCCGTTCTGCTTTGTGATATCCTGCGTTATGCTTTGTTCCTGCTTTATATTGTCACATACGAAAACACTCATCGAGTCTGTCTGCGCAGAAACGGTGAGTATTATCGTATTGAATAATATGTATGCAAGTAGTGCCTTCAATGATACCTATGGAAATGTTTGTTGCGTGTTGTCAGATTTTCCCCAGTATTCGGTCCATAGCCCAATTCGTGGGTGTGGCGCTGAGTGCCGTGCATTGGCAGTCGCCTCGCCCCTGCAATGTCTCCACAACTGACTATATCAGCGGTTGTTGCACATACTGTGGGTTAGGAATAGCAAACTCCTTCATCCCACCTGTGGTATAGAGGTGTATGGGGTCATAGTTGAATACTGAGAATGTCAGAATGCCGTCTGTCCCTATCAGTTCTATTCTGTCATCTTTGCCAGCCTCGTGTCCTGTGAAGCACCATGATCCGCTTCCGGGAAGATTGTTCTCAAAGAGGAAACTGGCGCTTACCGTGTCCTCTGCCTCATAGAGTCCCCCGATATTGGCAGAATGCCCCTCTGCTTTCACTATCACTCCGAAGAACTGTTGCAGCAGGTCCAGCTGGTGAGGCGCGAGGTCATAGAAATACCCGCCTCCAGCTATGTTTGGCTGTATTCTCCATGGGCGCTTCTCCGGTGCATTGTAGTCCACCTCTCGGGGAGGACAGGCAAAGCGCACTTGCACATTCAGCACCTTACCAATAGTGCCGCTCTTCAGGAGCGACTCCACTTTCTGAAAGTATGGCAGATAACGTCTGTAATACGCTACGAAGCACGGCACGTGTGTATCCTGACATACATGGTTTATGCGTATGCAGTCCTCATAGCTTGCTGCCAGTGGTTTCTCCACATAAACAGGCTTTCCTGCTCTCATCGCCATGATGGCGTATGTGGCGTGGCTTGAGGGAGGTGTGGCGATGTATATCGCGTTAACGTCTGGGTCGTCAACAAGTGCCTGGGGATCTGTGTACCATCGGCCTATCCCGTGTCGCTCTGCATAGGAGCGCGCCTTGTCGGCATTGCGGCTCATTACGGCCACGATGCTCGAACCTTCAACATTATTGAAGGCAGGACCGCTCTTGTACTCGGTCACTTCTCCGCAGCCTATGAAACCCCAACGAATCTTGTTCATGTCTTAGAAGTAGGTTGTTCTATATAAGTGTTAAGCGTTAAGCATAGAGCATTCTGCATAAATCTCCCCTCGCGGTTTACGACCCTACTCCTTAGAGGGAGCAGTAGGGGGCTAATTCTTCACTCTTCACTCTTCACTTAAAATTACTTCTTCTTCTCTTCCTTCTTCTCCTCAGACTTCTTTGCGTCCTTCTTGTAAGCCTTGTTCAGACCTGCAATAATCTGATTGGTGATGTCGATACCCTTATCAGCATAGAGGATGTTGTCGCCGCTCTTTGAGAGGATGATAGTATATTTCTTGTCCTTGTTAAACTTTGCAAGGAAGTGCTGCAGAGAGTCGTGCAGAGCCACGTTAAACTTGTTTGTCTCCTCCTGGAACTCTGCGCTGAGGCGCTGCTGCAGGGCCTCCAGGTCAGCATTCTGCTTCTGCAGACCTGCCTGTATCTGTTCTGCCTGCTCTCGTGTGTAGGCATTCTGCTGCAGCTTCTGCTGGAAATTATTAGCTGCTGACTGCAGAGCCTGACCCTTCTGCTGCAGAGTTGACTGGATGTTGCGGCTCTTTTTCTCAAGAATCATGGAGTACTCCTTGCAGAACTCATATTGTGTCATCAATGAGTCAACTTCTACATAGGCTACCTTCAGTTCTACTGGAGCTGTTTGCTTAGGTTCCTCTGCCGTCTCCTGCTTCGGAGATTTGTCACATGAGGCAAAGGTTACACACGCTGTCAAGACTACAATAAAAGCTCTCAAAATAGAATTCTTCTTCATTTTATTCGAATAATTGTTTTGTTGTTTACAATGTTTTTATTAATTTTGCCGACAAAATTACTATAATTATTTCAATTAGTAGTTATAAAAAAAGTAAAATATGAATAAAAAAGACTTACGGCCTCAGTCTGTCTTTCATTTTTTTGATGAAATAAACCACATTCCGCGCCCGTCAAAGCACGAGGAGCGCATGATAGAATATCTGCGTCAGTTCGGAGAGTCACATGGTCTGGAGACCGTGACAGACAAGGCGGGCAACGTGCTCATACGCAAAAATGCGACCCCGGGACACGAGCAGGCTCCCACGTTGGTACTGCAGAGCCACATGGATATGGTCTGCGACAAAGTGGCCGGATGTGAGAAGGATTTCCTGAATGACCCCATAGAGGCCTATGTCGATGGAGAATGGATGAGAGCCCGGGGCACTACGCTCGGAGCCGATGATGGCATAGGGTGCGCAATTGAGCTGGCTGTCCTGGATTCCGATGACCTCGCTCACGGCCCCATAGAGTGTCTCTTCACACGCGATGAGGAGACAGGACTCACGGGAGCCAACAACCTGGAGGCTGGTATGCTCAAGGGAAGTATGCTCCTCAACCTTGACTCCGAAGACGAGGGCTTGTTTTACGTGTCGTGTGCAGGTGGCAAGACCACTACCGGCACGTTCCGCTTTCAGCGCCAGAAGCCAGAAGGAGCTCTCTGCTTCCTCCGTATCTCCGTCAAGGGACTGACAGGCGGGCACTCCGGAGATGACATACACAGGAAGCGCGCCAACGCAATCAAGCTCCTTTCGAGGTTCCTCTACAACGAAATGCAGAAGATGCCGCTCTGCATCGCTCAGATAAATGCTGGCAAGCTCCATAACGCCATTCCGCGCGAGGGAGAGGTGCTGTTTGCCGTACCTTTCGCAGAAAAGGAAACGGCACGCGTGGATTGGAATATCTTCTGCGCAGAGGTAGAAGAGGAGTTCCATGTCACGGAGCCCTCCATACAATGGCACATGGAGAGTGCTGACAGCCAAGACATCATCCCCGCTGAGCAGGCCTCACGCATCATACTCGCTCTCCAGGCTATGCCCGCAGGCGTATATAGTAAGGTACAGGACACGATGCTGGGAGATTTGACCGAGACTTCAAACAACCTGGCCTCAGTTCAGACTGATAGCGACAGCTGTACCATCGTCTGTTCGCAACGCTCAAGCGTGATGAGCAACCTCACGAACATGACCAATACAGTCAGGAGCATCTTCGAACTGGCCAAGGCTGACAGCATCACGCATAGCGATGGCTATCCTGCATGGAAGATGAATCCCAACAGCACACTCCGCGAGCACGCCATCCAATGCTACCGAAAGCTGTTCAATACCGACCCTACCGTCATAGGAATACACGCAGGCCTAGAGTGCGGTCTCTTTGCCAAGCGCTATCCCAATCTTGACATGCTCTCCATCGGACCCACCATGCGAGGAGTACACTCGCCTGATGAGCGACTCAATATACCGAGTGTTGAGAAGGTATGGCAACTCGTCACGGAGATTCTTGAGAGCCTGTAGTAGTGTGTGGGGGGAGTAGGGCGTAAGCCCCCCAGTATTGTCCTCTATCCCCCTCTATCTCCCTCTATTAAGCAACTTTAACAAAAACATAAAATGAAATACAGTAAAGACTTGACCGTTAAGTCCGTACATCACATCAACGAGAAGTATGTTCTCATCATCCTTACTGACGATGAGCAACTTCCCGACATGATGCCGGGTCAGTTTGTAGAGGTGCGTGTGGATGGTGATCCCAACACCTTCCTACGTCGCCCCATATCGATAAACGATGTTGACACAGACCGTAACGAGCTCCATCTGCTTGTCGCTATGGTGGGAAGCGGCACACGTCAGCTTGGCAAGCTCGTTGAGGGCATGATGCTCAACGTCATGTTCCCCTTGGGCAATGGCTTCACACTTCCCACGCCAGATCCGCAGACTGGACTCCTGTCACGTCACCTTCTCGTTGGGGGTGGAGTAGGGGTGGCGCCACTACTCTTCCTTGGGCGTCGCATCAAGGAGATGGGAGGCGAGCCGACATTCCTCCTCGGAGCACGCTCAGCAGCTGACCTGCTCCTTATTGACCGTTTTGAGGAGGTGGGGCGTGTATTCATCACCACAGAAGACGGCTCAAAGGGGGAAAAGGGCTTCGTTACAAATCACAGCATCCTCAATCGAGAGACCTTCGACCTCATATCAACATGTGGCCCGGCACCCATGATGAAAGCCGTTTCCGCCTATGCAGAGAAGGCCAATATCACCTGTGAGGTGAGCCTTGAGAACAAGATGGCATGCGGACTGGGAGCATGTCTCTGTTGTGTGGAAAAGACAACCGACAAGGGCAACATCTGTATCTGCACAGAGGGCCCCGTAATCAATTCAAAGAGAATATGGCAAAATTAGAAACCAAGATAGGGGCGCTGCGACTCAAGAACCCCGTGATGACAGCCTCTGGAACATTCGGGTATGGCGTGGAATTTCAGGACTTCGTACCTCTCGACCAGCTTGGAGGCATAATAGTAAAAGGTACAACGCTTCATCCGCGTGAGGGTAATGATTATCCTCGCATGGCTGAGACGGCTGGGGGAATGCTCAACTGCGTGGGACTGCAGAATAAGGGCGTAGATTATTTCTGCAAGCATATCTATCCCACGATAAAGGATATCGACACCAATATCCTGGTCAATGTCAGCGGTTTCTCCATAGATGACTATGCCAAGTGTGCCGAGCGTATCGACACCCTGGACCACATCGCTGCCATAGAGCTCAATATCTCCTGCCCCAACGTGAAGCACGGAGGCATGGCCTTTGGCACCAACGCCTCTGCCGCAGCATCTGTAGTCAGGGCTGTCAGGCAGGCTTACCATAAGCCGCTCATCGTGAAGCTCTCTCCCAATGTGACCGACATTACCGAGATTGCGCGTGCTGCTGAGGCTGAAGGTGCTGATGGCCTTTCGTTAATCAATACCATCATGGGAATGGCCATAGACATAGAACGCCGCCGTTCCCTGCTCAGCATCGGTACAGGAGGACTCTCCGGTCCGTGCGTGAAGCCTGTCGCCCTGCGTATGGTACATCAGGTCAGCAAAGCCGTAAAGATACCTGTCATAGGTCTCGGAGGTATCTCCAACGCCACAGATGCCATAGAATTTCTTATGGCAGGAGCATCGGCCATTCAGATAGGCACGGCAAACTTCCTTGACCCTGCCGTCACCATCAAAGTGCGTGACGGCATCAACCAATGGCTCGACTCACACAACATAAAAGACATAAAAGAAATCATCGGAGTGATTTCTTAAATTAAAAATTATGAATTCAAAATTCAGAATTAAGTTATTTTGTTATCTCGTTATCTCGTTATCTCGACATATCGACAATTCGTTAATTTGTTAATTTGTTAATTCGTCATATGCGTACATTACAACAACTCACACGTCCAAACATCTGGAATCTTGCACCTTATAGCAGCGCCCGTAATGAATATAGCGGACATGCAGCACACGTGTTCCTTGATGCCAACGAAAATCCATACAACGATCCTTACAACCGCTATCCCGACCCGTTGCAAATGGAGCTGAAAGAGCGCCTGTCGAGCATCAAGGGCGTGCCGGCAAACAATATCTTCCTGGGCAACGGCTCCGATGAGGCCATAGACCTCGTATATCGCTGCTTCTGCGAGCCTGCAAAGGATAATGTTGTGGCTATAGCACCTACCTACGGCATGTATGAGGTTTGTGCAGATATCAACAATGTGGAATATCGCTCCGTACCTCTCTGTGATGACTTCACCCTCGAGGCAGACAAACTCCTTGCTGCATGCGATGCTAACACCAAGGTTATCTGGCTCTGCTCACCTAACAACCCTACAGGTAACAGCCTTTCTGCAAGAGAGATAGAGAAGATACTTGAACAGTTTGATGGTATTGTGGTGATAGATGAGGCATACATAGACTTTGCCTCCCAACCCTCTTTGTCCTCCATAGTAACCTCCCCCCGCGACATCGCGGCAACACCCATCATTCTCCAGACGATGAGCAAGGCATGGGGCAGCGCTGCCATACGTCTCGGAATGGCTTTTGCCAGCGAAGAGGTCATAGGTCTCTTCAATAAGGTGAAGTATCCCTACAACGTTAATCAACTCACGCAGCAGCAGGCCATACAACGTCTCAACGACTCCTATACCGTAGAGAACTGGATAAAGCTGCTCAATCAGGAGCGTGAGAGAATGATAGAGGCATTCCAACTCTTGCCAATCTGCAAGAAGGTATATCCCACGGATGCCAATTTCATACTTGTGAAGGTCGTTGACGCACAGAAAATCTACGACTACCTCGTAGAGAAAGGCATCATCGTTCGCAATCGTACCCGTATCATCCTCTGTCAGGACTGCCTCCGCGTCACCATCGGCACGCGCGACGAGAACAAAGAACTCCTCGCCGCTCTCAGATCCCTCTAAGTTCTAAACAGAAATTCGGAGTTTGTTTCTGGACAGAAATTCCGAGGTGTTTATAGACAGAAATTCGGAGATTGTTTTTTTAGACAGAAATTATTATAATTGTTATAATTAGCTTGAGCAGTTGGACTGTTCCTTCACAAAGTTGGACTATTCCTTCACGAAAATAATTATCTAAATTATAATAATTTCTGTCCGAAAAACTCAGCTTAATTTCTGTCTTTTATCGTCTGAAGGCCAGGCAACACCAGTCGCCGTCTGTTCTTGGGGGGAACGCCTCGTGCAGGCCCAGGCCCGTTGCCTCCTCTCTCAGCATATCGGCATCTGACTCATAAAAGCCGCTTAGGATGATGATGCCGTCACGTGACAATACCTCACAATAGTACGGCAGGTCTCCCAACAATATATTCCTGTTGATATTAGCCATCACCACGTCAAATATTCCCTCTATGTGCGAGAGCACATGCGCATCGCCACACAACACCTCTATCCTGTCATCCACGCCGTTCAGCTTTGCATTCTCCTTCGTGTTGCGTGTGCTCCACTCATCAATATCGTATGCTACGGCATCTTTGGCTCCGCATCGCAAAGATGTAATGGCAAGGATACCGGTACCACAACCGCAGTCAAGCACACGTTTCCCCTCCATAGGCAGCTCCAGGAGCGTGCTAGCGATGAGGCGTGTCGTCTCGTGATTGCCCGTGCCGAAAGCATTGGTGGCTGCTATGCCTATGTTTATCGGAGTGGAAAGCGTGTCGGCATCAGTATGACGCGCGTCATAGATGGTGAGGAGACGTTGCTGAGGATGAGTATACCCTGCCACCGTGATGGGTGCAAAGCCCTCTTCTTCCCACAGGGCGTTCCAGTTAGTATCGGGTAGGGTAGAGGTGGAGAATGTCACCTTCACACCCTCTATAGGCAGCGATTGCGCAGCCCCCGTTACGGTTGACTCGTCATAGTAGTCTTCCTGTATATATCCCACGATGCCATCTGGCGTATCCTCAAAGCTCTCATATCCGACCTCTCCCAGAGCATCGGCAAGCAACTCTCGTGCAGGCTGGAGCAAATCAGCGCTACTGCACTCTATACTAAATGATGTAGAATAGTAAGTCATGCTGCAAAGTTAACACAATTTCTTGAAACGAAAGAACAAAAGACGAAAAATCCTCTAAATGTTCTCATAAGCCTACGAATTTATGGGGTTAGTAATCAAAGCCCAAATACAGCAAATACTTGTGACTTAGAGCACGTGAAGGATTGGAAATAAGCGTGTTTGACCCTTGATTTCTAACTTTTTTGCGGCATTTGTTTCAGTTTTTATCTCAACAGGTTTATAATCTCGGAAATTTTATATAAATTTGTGCCATAAATCAAGATATGCAGTCATAGTCAGATTAAGAATGGCGCAATTTGACCAACAAGGGATTGAATTGGGATTCTGACGGATAGCGAAATAAATGAGGTGTGAGAAATGGTAAATGGTATTTTTTTGCTGGCAGACGGTATAGCTGAGAGCTTTAGGAATAATCTTATTGTAGAGAATCGTTACCAGATGATACTTGATGGTCTGCAGGTGACGCTTCTCATCACGCTCTGTGCAGCCGTGTTGGGCACGCTGCTCGGCGGACTGGTATGCTGGATGCGCATGAGTAGGCGAGGATGGCTGCAGCAGGTTGCCAAGGTGTATATTGACCTGATGCGCGGCACACCGGTGCTGGTGCTGCTCATGCTGATGTACTACGTAGTGATGGCCCCGATAGATGCCACAGGTATCGTTGTCGCCATAATCACTTTTGCCATGAACACGGCAGCCTATATCAGCGAGATGCTGCGCACCAGCATCCAGAGTATAGATCGCGGACAGACGGAGGCAGGTCTGGCACTGGGCTTCACCAAGCGCCAGACGCTCCTTAAAATAGTGTTGCCACAGGTGATTAGGAATGTCATGCCCGTCTATCAGGGTGAGCTGATCAGCCTGCTGAAGGGCACGAGCATTGTGGGATATATCGCCGTTGCCGACATGACACGTGCCTCGGACCTCATACGTTCACGCACGTTTGATGCCTTCTTTCCACTCATCGTTACGGCTATAATCTATTTTCTCGCGGCGTGGCTCATAGGACTGCTGCTGCAGTCACTGGTGAAGCACCGCCGTGTGAAAGCTGCCGTGGCGGCACTGCTGCTTCTGTTTATGGGACTGGCCGCCTATCAACCCTGGCAGGGCTCCGGTCAATCCGCGTCCCAAGACGAAACCCTCTTCACTCGCCTGGCTGGCAAGCGCGTGGCTGTGCTCCTGGGAAGCCACCAGGACCTGTTCGTCTCCCAGAAAGCCCCGGATGCCATACTGATGCGCTACAACAACATGAGCGACCTCATCAACGCCGTACTGAAGGACAAGGCTGATGTGGTGTGCACCGACGACCTGCTGAAACTCGTAGACCGCAAGCACGCTGCGCTGCTGGACTATGTGGATGCAGGAGAGCCGCCGATGCCGATGGGGGCCGTATTCAGAAAGGGTAACACCGAGCTGCAGGGAGATTTCAACCGTTTCCTGAAGGAGATACGCGATGATGGCACGTACGACCGGATGCTTGACCGCTGGTTCGGCAGCGATAATCCTGAGGCGCTGTCCATGCCGCAGCCGCGTGGCAGGGGCAGGCTCTTGCGTGTAGGGACCTACTCCGGCTACCCGCCATTCAGCTTCATCAGCCACGGACGTCCGGCAGGATTGTCAATGGAAATGGTGATGGAGTGGGCCAACCGACGGGACTGGCGCATAGATATACAGTCTATGGAGGGACCGTCACTCTTCCCTGCGGTTCAGACGGGCAAGGTTGATGTGGTCATAGCAGGCTTCAACGTAACGGAGGAACGCCGGAAGCAGGTACTCTTCTCTGACGAGACATGTGCCTCGCATGTAGGCTTTTTCACTAAAAAAGGTAGCACGCTCTTTGACGGCATAGCTCACGACGCGTCTCAACGCACCGATACCGTGCCTCCCGTCTTCAAGGCTCTGAAGGGCAAACGCGTGGCAGTAGTCATCGGCAGCATTCAGGACATGGCAGCCACACGCTACGCACCTGATGCCGACATCATACGTTTGGGCTCCATCGCCGATGTCCTTACGGCTCTGGAGAGTAGAAAGGTGGATGTGGCGGTTCAGGAAAACCTGACAGTTATTTTCAATAAGCAAGTGGCACGGATGGTTGACACATTGGATTCCGGGCTGCCAGGCAGGCCTGTCGGCGCCTGCTTCAGATTGGGTAACACCGAGTTGCAACAGGACTTTAACAGGTTTCTTGAGGACATACAGCGCGACGGAACGTATCAGAAGATACACGACCGCTGGAGCAAAGCTGACAATCCTTCGGCATTGCCTGCACCCCGTCAGCGCGGCACTGGGCGCACACTGCGTGTAGCCACGTATCCCGGTATGCCGCCGTTCAATTTCATAAATGCGGGGAAACCTTCGGGATTAGAGGTTGACATCCTGACCGAATGGGCCAACCGGCGCAACTGGCGGCTTGAATTCCTCGCAATGGACTTCGCTTCCCAGATTCCTGCCGTGCAGACGGGCAAGGCTGATATGGCTATGGGCTCCATCACCAACACCGAGGAACGCCGAAAACAGGTGCTCTTCTCCGACAGTTATCATGAGGGCCACATTACTATATATACGCGCAAGGGAGAGCTCGGTATCCTCAAATCAGCTTCCCAGTTGCTCCCGGAGGGGGAGGAGAGCCGTTCTCTTTCTGAGACCATCTTCAGCGGAGAAGGACTTGCGGCTGGGCTGGCAGCCCTCATTGCGGTGATAGGTGGTGGCGTGTGGTTCTTTGTCCGTCGCAAGCGCGCAAAGGCGGTCCCACGTCCTGCTACTCGCGTGGAGAGACCGAGTACAGGCCCTCTCATCCGTATCTCCCACCTGAGGAAGCAATATGGCGCCCTCGATGTACTAAGCGATATCAACGTGGACATACATCATGGAGAGGTAATATCCGTCATTGGCCCTTCCGGCACGGGCAAGAGCACGTTCCTGCGATGTCTCAACCTGCTGGAACAGCCCTCAGGCGGCAGCATCCTCATAGACGGGCAGGATATCCTGACGGCACATACTGACGTGCCAATGTTGCGCCGCAGGATGGGCATGGTGTTCCAGTCGTTCAACCTGTTCAATGGGATGTCTGTGCTCGACAACGTCTGTCTTGCGCCGATGCAGCTCCTGCGCAAGAGCCGTGAGGAAGCGGAGCAAAAGGCTCGCACGCTGCTCGAAATGGTAGGACTGGCCGAGCGTGAAGACGCCAAGCCTGACGAACTCTCGGGTGGGCAGAAGCAGCGTGTGGCGATTGCCCGTGCGCTGGCTATGGAGCCTGAGATACTACTCTTCGATGAGCCCACCTCTGCCCTTGATCCCACGATGGTAAGCGAGGTGCTGGGAGTAATGACACGACTGGCCCGCGAGGGAATGACAATGATTGTTGTCACCCACGAGATGCGTTTCGCGCGTCAGGTGAGCAGCCGCGTATTGTTCTTTGCCGACGGCGTGGTATATGAAGACGGTACGCCCGACCAACTCTTCAACCACCCGCAGCGTGAGCTGACACGACAGTTTATCCGGCAGATACATGAGTCAACATTCCTCATTGAGAGCGAACACTTTGACTGGTACGCCATGATGGCGCAGATGGAGCAGTTCTGCCAGCACTACAACGTCTCGCGCCGGCAGACGGAGAGCCTGCTACACGTCATTGATGAGACAATGGCCATCCTCAGCTCCGGCAACGGAGTGGCAGCCCTGCCTGGCACACGGCTCACGCTGTCATACGCAGAACAGGATGACGTGTTGCAGTTCACCGTCAACAGTCCGCAGCCCGTCAATCCTGAGATGTTCTTGAACGGCAGCGACAATATAGCCGCAACTATCCTACGGAGCTACAGCAGCGACATCAGCATCAATGGCAATGACCTGCGCATCACAATATAGAGCGCACAAAACTACAAGACAGATAAATACAATACTTCATTATGAAATGACTAAAGGATTGAGCGCAAACTCGCTGAAGGTCATCGCCATCATAGCCATGACGATAGACCATCTTGCATGGGTGGGTATAGAGACCTACGAACAGGCAGAGAACTGGTACAGGCTTCCGAATGCATGTAATTCGTGTAATTCTTGGTTTTCCATAACCTCCGAATGCATGTAATTCGTGTAATTCGTGGTCTCTACATCTTCCGACAGTCGTGGTCTCTATATCTTCCGACAGTTGAAGCAGTATAATGTCCGTTTTGGGTTAAAGTGTCATAAAAATAGGGAAAAACCTACTGTTTGTTAGGGATTTTCTTTAATTTTGCAAAAGGAATAGTAATTATCTTTGCAACGAGAAATGATAAAACGTATGAATATGAGAAAGTTTTTCGTAGCCTTTTTGAGCGTTTTTGCCCTAAACGTGGCAGCGCAGGACGATGACATGTATGTGGATGTTACAGCCAAGCCACAGCCTGCTCCCGTGTATAGCGTGCAACGCCCGCAGACTGTCTATAGGCCTGCGGTGGTGGTGGAGGAAACGTTTTCTCCTGATGATTATTGTGGCTCTACGCGTAGTGTGGATGAGTATAACAGACGGGGTGCTTATCGCCGTTCCTATCAGCAGTCGGCAACGGACAGTACGAAGGTGGGCACAGGTTCGGACATCGTGATGCTGGACTCTATGAAGGGCGGCTCTGCGATGTATCGTGACTCCCTGCAACGTGCCGACCGCCATAGCGAGACGAAGGATTATGACTGCTATGACCGCATGCGCAGGTTTGACGGCTATAGGAACTATACCGTAGTGGTGCTGGATGATCCTTGGTATTATCGCCCATACTATAATTCATGGTATTCGTGGTATGACCCCTGGTATGACCCCTGGTATGACCCTTGGTACTGGTCTTGGTATGACCCATGGTGGTATGGCGGCTGGTATTCTGGCTGGTATGGCTACTGGGGCCCAAGCTGGCGAGTTGGCTGGGGCGGCTGGTATGCAGGTGGCGGCTGGTACGGCCCGTATCGTTATGGTCCATACAGATATGGCGGCTATGTGGCACACAGAGGCTATTATGGCGGCGCACGTATAAGAGGCAGAGACGGTTCGGTGGCAGGCAGGTATCGTGGCACGTTTAACCGTAACCGCATGAGTGATACATATTCGCGCGGCTCGCGTGGCACGTATGGCTCACGTAGCTCTCAGGGCAGATCTACGGGCAGCTATTCACCGAGCCGTAGCGGTAACATAAATTACGGCAATATGTCGCGTGGCAGCAGTATGGGTACTCGCAGCAGCGGCAGCATGGGCGGCGTTATGTCACGCGGCAGCATGGGCGGCGGTATGTCACGAGGCGGCATGGGTGGCGGTATGTCACGCGGCGGCGGAATGGGAAGACATTAAATTAAAAATTAATAATTCAAAATTCATAATTGTGCCCATTCCTTCAGCTCCCTTCTTATAGGGGGAGGGAAGCCCCCCACCGGTTCCACTTTTCGGGGGAGGGACGTGAACATTCGATATGTCAAGATGACGAGGGTGGCGATATGTCGATATAACAAAGGGACAATATGTCGATATAACGAAGGGACAATATGTCGATATGTCGGTATGTCGCGATCGAAAAATAATAAATCATTAAATTCAAAGATCATGAAACGTATCTTTATTTTCGCAGCAATGATGATGTCTCTTAACGCAATGGCTCAGGAGACATATGAGAGTGCACAGTTAGCCACGGAGGACCTCAACGGTACGTCGCGCTACATAGGTATGGGTGGCGCGATGGAGGCTCTGGGAGCTGATATCTCTACTATGCATACTAATCCCGCAGGTGTCGGCATGTTGCGTAAATCGTGGATTGGAATTACGGCTGGCGCTACCATTCAGCAGGGTAATGGCAATGTGAATGGTATCTTTAACAAGACCGGCGTTACGAATGCAGACCTGGATCAGGTGGGCTTCGTCTATTCCACTACTACGAGGAAGGGTAATACCCTGAACCTGGGCTTTAACTTTAAGAAGAACCGTAACTTTAACGAGGTACTTACCGCTACGAACCGTCTGTATGAGGCTTCGGCAAGCACTAAGTCGGCTATAGGCAAGATTGTGGGACGTTATAACTATTCTGACTATCTGGTGAACGAGGTGTTCAATGCGCAGATCAGCGATGGTGAGACTGCAGGTTATGCTGTGGCTGACTCATACGCGTTCTCGTCTATCAACGACGGTTACATAGGTGAGTATGCGTTTAACATCAGCGGCAGTATAGGTAATCGTGTTTATCTTGGTCTGGGTGTGGGCGTTAAGTCTGTTCACTATCAGGCGGATTCTGAGTATGCTGAAACTCTGCTGGATGCCTTTGATGATTATCGCGGCGACCTGAGCATATCTGACTGGCGCAAGATTACGGGTACGGGTGTGGATGTAAAGTTTGGTGCCATTTTCCGCCCTATAGAGTCTTCGCCGTTCCGCTTAGGTCTGTATATCAATACTCCGACGTGGTATAGGCTGACTTGCAGGACGGAGCAGAGTGCGTCGTTCTTTGTGAACCCGGATAACAATGTGGATGTGCAGACGGGTAAGGTGATCGTGGATGATACCTACGGCAACTCTACGAAGTGGGACTATAACGTGAATACCCCTTGGAAGTTCGGCGTCTCTTTGGGCCACACGATAGCAAATATGTTTGCCATCGGTCTGACATATCAGTATTCAGACTATAGCGCCATAGACAACCGTCGCGCCTCTATAGACACCTACGACTATGTTGACGGTTGGGGCTGGGGCTACACGGAGTCTTACAGGACGTCGTATAGCGATAATGTGATGAACCGCAACACGGAGAGATCCCTGAAGGGTGTGAGCCTTCTGAAGCTGGGCTTTGAGGCAAAGCCTGTGCCAGAGGTGGCTATAAGGTTGGGATATAACTTCCAGAGCGCCATCTACGATAAGAACGGCACCAAGGAGACTACGCTCGACACAGACGGTAGCTATCTCGCTTCAAATTCTTTCACCAATTGGGGCGACACGCACAGGATTACGTTTGGCTTAGGCTTTAAGCTGGCTCCAAGCCTGAACCTTGATATGGCTTATCAGTATGCCACAACGAAGGGTGACTACTATCCGTTTGAGAGGATGACTGAGACGAGCAGTACTGTAGGTAATATCCCTGTATCTACGGAGGTCAAGGACAACCGTCACCAACTGAGCGCTACGTTGGGGTATAGGTTCTAAAACCTCACCCCCGACCCCTCTCCCAAGGAGAGGGGGAGAGCCCCCCACCTGCTCCCCCCTTGGGGGGAGGAACGTGAATTGGCGGGACGATTTATCAAATTAACAAATTATCGAGATGTAGATATGCCGTGATGTCGAGGGGCGATATGACGATATGACGAGAATTAATATAACAAAAGACAGCAGTCGAGGTTTTCGACTGCTGTCTTTTGTTATGTGTACTGCACTAATGCTTTGGGAACATTTGTGCGCGTTGTCCTGATGGAGGAATGTTTGTTTCCTTTCAGGGGGAAATGTTTATTCTTGCGGACGTATGTTCATGGCCTGGAGCATTTCTGCTACTTCTGCAAGGATGCGTGCTCCGAAGTCTTGCATGGTGAGAGTGGCCTGTTCGCCACCTCCCTGCTGACGCATGGCAACGGTTCCGTCTGCCTCTTCCTTCTCGCCTACGATGACCATGTAAGGGATGCGCTTGATCTCGTTGTCGCGCACCTTGCGGCCTATCTTCTCGTTGCGGTTGTCCACAACGGCACGTACTCCAACAGTAGCGAGATAGTCCTGAACACGCTCTGCGTAGTCGTTGTATTTCTCTGAGATAGGCAGGATGGCTACCTGTTCTGGTGTGAGCCAGAGTGGGAAGTGTCCTGCGGTATGCTCGATGAGCACGGCTGTGAAGCGCTCCATAGAGCCGAATGGCGCGCGATGTATCATGACAGGGCGCTGCTTGGTGTTGTCGGCTGCGGTATATTCCAGTTCGAAGCGTTGTGGCAGGTTGTAATCCACCTGTATGGTGCCCAACTGCCAACGACGTCCTATGGCATCCTTTACCATACAGGCCAGCTTAGGACCATAGAAGGCAGCCTCGCCGGGCCCCTTGCGGGCATTGAGTCCGCGCTCTGCACAAGCGTCGATGATGGCCTGCTCTGCGCTCTGCCACATCTCGTCGGTACCGATATATTTCTCTTTGTCGTTAGGGTCACGAAGTGATATCTGGAACTCCACCTGATCGTCCTTGAAGCCGAAGATGGCAAAGACGGCCTGAATGATGTCGAGCACGCGCAGGAACTCAGTCTTCACCTGGTCAGGGCGGCAGAAGATGTGTGCATCGTCCTGGGTGAAAGAACGTACGCGGGTCAGTCCGTGGAGCTCGCCTGACTGCTCATAACGGTAAACGGTACCGAACTCAGCGCAACGGAACGGCAGCTCCCTGTAGGAACGTGGCTTGCTGGCGAAGATTTCGCAATGGTGAGGGCAGTTCATAGGCTTGAGCATGTACTCCTCATCCTCCTCTGGTGTGTGGATAGGCTGGAATGAGTCCTTGCCGTAGTGAGCCCAGTGGCCTGAAGTGACGTAGAGGTTCTTTGAGCCGATGTGTGGAGTGATCACCTCCTGGTAGCCGAAACGCTTCTGAATGGTACGCAGCATCTCCTGCAGGCGCAGACGCAGGTCAGTACCTTTGGGGAGCCAGATGGGCAGACCCTTGCCGACACGGTCGGAGAACATGAAGAGCTCCATCTCTTTGCCAATCTTGCGATGGTCGCGCTTCTTGGCCTCCTCAAGCATTACGAGATACTCGTCGAGCATCTTCTTCTTGGGGAATGTGATGCCGTAGAGTCGCTGGAGTTGTGCCTTTGTCGCATCTCCACGCCAGAAGGCTCCAGCTATGCTTGTGAGCTTGATGGCCTTGATGATGCCCGTTGAAACGATGTGCGGACCTTTACAGAGGTCTGTGAAGTTGCCCTGAGTATAGGTGGTGATGGTGCCGTCCTCAAGGTCCTGCTCGATGTGTTCCACCTTATATTCCTGACCCTGAGCCTTGAATTGCTCTATGGCTTCAGCCTTAGCTACCTCTTTGCGTACTACGGGCTCGTCCTTGCGTGCCAGTTCGAGCATCTTGTCTTCTATCTGCTTGAAGTCGCCTTCCTTGATCATCTCTCCGTTGGGGAGCTGCACGTCATAGAAGAAACCGTTTTCTGTGGCTGGTCCGAATCCGAACTGTATGCCGGGATAGAGCTCCTGCAACGCCTCAGCGAGGAGGTGTGCAGAGGTGTGCCAGAAGGCGTGCTTACCCTCTTCGTCTTCAAAACGATGGAGAGAGATGGTTGCGTCGGTATTGATGGGACGATTGAGTTCTGTCACCTCACCATTTACGCTACAAGCCACAACACTCCTTGCCAGAGCGGGGGAGATGCTCTCAGCTATTTGTTGTCCGGTAATGCCGTTCTCATATTCACGTTGAGAACCGTCAGGAAATGTTATTTGTATCATTTTATGGTTGTTTTGTTATTAAGTGGGCTTATCATTTCCCACCTTAATTTTATTAGTATAGTTGTTGAGATGGTTAGGATTTCTGCGGTTTGGGAGGAGTGTGGCTTTTCTTTTTCTTGGCAAGCCACAGAGCCTTGCGACGCTCGTATTCCTCCTGATGATATTCCAGAAAATTGTCTGCCACGCTAATTGCTGAATTTACTGTATATAACTTTTAGGGTTATCTTGTTATTGTCTTCTGTTCCCCTTACAAGCTTAGTGCTTGTCAGCGACATATCGTAGGTCACCTTCGTGAGCTCGCTTGAACTGGAGAGAGTGGTGTAGGTCGTTTCTACCGGTATCAGCATGACCTTGTTCCAGTTGGGATGCAGGGCTGCGTATTCCTCGTTGCTCAGTCCTGAGGCCTTACGCTTCCGATACATGGATGATATCAGGTATGAGATATTACCAAACGTGTAGCCATTATATACGGTAGAGAGCGTAGAGAGATAGGAAGACCTATAGTCTGCCAATTTCTGCTTGTTGAAGAAACTTTCAACACTATCCTTTTCTACCAGCAGGAGAGTCTTTGGAATGGGCAGGCTGTATTCTGACTGGTAGGTGTTATTGATGCGTTGCAGGAAGAGTCGTGCCGTACTGAGTGTGTCATTCTCATGTTGCTTTGTGATGACCTCATCTACGGGAAGCGTAAGCTCTGTAAAGATTCCGGCAGGCGTTTTGAGGTATGTGCATGAGTTGTCGCTGACCAGCTCATCCATTTTGTCTGACTCAAGCGATATGTTGGTCTTTTGCAGCACCTCTTCCGTAGCGCCGAATATTGACACCGTGTGATATAGCGTATCATCTTCCAAGGAGGAGTAGAATACCATAAGTCCCGCTCCGTCAACTGTTGCCATATTACCCAGTCCCCCAGATGTCTGGAAATAGAATCCCGGGCAGATGTTGTGGTTGAAAAGGTACTGTTGGTCGAAATTCTTAGATGTTGCGGGGTTGTAGTATTTGCGCATGATGTATGTGCCATAGTTGTTGTATGTCACTCCATCACGGTCCGTATATGGGTCATTCATGGTGATAATGACATTGTTGGCATAGTTTTCTCCGAGTCTGTCTGACAGGCTATACGCAAGATTGGCCAACGTGTATGATAGCTGTTGATGCACGGATCCTGGGTATGTGCGCACATATCCCTCTTCAAGCGGGTCAAAGTCGGAAGGGTAGGAGACTCCCTCCTCATATGTCTCTGACATCTCGTGAAGGGTCACCTTCATCTGTGTCAGCGAATCTCCGTACCACTTAGGCAGGTATAGCATAATGGCACAAGAGTCACACTCTACCTGTGACCATTTCGGCTGCGAGGGGTCATAGTCCTCCACATAGACATCTTCAAGC
>JAEEGL013975018.1_pt1 | contig 30823 bp, 31 predicted proteins | sample 9134231 | NCBI WGS metagenome assembly JAEEGL01 (sample SAMN16246548, study PRJNA631951) | gut metagenome | biome: gut microbiome; feature: rumen; material: fiber-attached | host: Bos | place: Iran: Karaj | collected 2018-10 | reverse complement strand
GCCGCGGGGCCCTTGCAACCAGATTGCAGCGCACGACCTGACGGTCGTTCGTGCTGTTTCGGTATACGCCGTCCGTGAGCAAGCTCCCGTCCGTCGCATACCAAAACAGCCCGGCGCTAAAGCGCGGGGCTGCAATTGGTTGCGGTGAGGAAGGGATTCTCACCTAGTGTTATAGATTAGTACATTCTGTTTAAAAATCAATCATTTAATGGTTATCATTTGGCCCTTTTAGCTATTTTTACTACCTTTGTTTAAGTAGTTTTGGGCCCAAAATCGGGTCTAAAAACAAAAAGACCCAAAGATGATCATCCGTAGAAACATCCAGTTCGCCCTGAAGCGGCGGACATACAAAGGTAAGAAAATCACCGATAATCTTCCCATCCGAATGAGGATCAGCTACAATTCACTCCGGGTTGACATTCTTTCGGGTTACTCCGTCGACGATGCGAACTGGGACGAGAATATGCAGCGTGTCCGCAAGAACACCTTCGGAAAGAACAACGTACCTGCCAACCAGATCAACGCCTGGATCAACAAGGCCGCCTACGAGGCGGATGAAATCTTCAAGGAGTTTGAGCTGATGGACCGGTACCCCAAGCCCGCTGAGCTCGAGAACGCTTTCAACACCCGTTTGTACGGGACGGCGAAGACCCCGCGGAATAGGAAGTCTCCGTTCTGGGATACCATGAACACCTTCATCGCCGAGGAATCCAGCAAGAACTCCTGGCAGCACACCACGGTCCAGAAGTTCAGGGCTTTGGGGGAGCACATCCGCGGATGGAAGCCGCAGCCCCGCTTCGAGGACTTCACGGAGTCCGGCCTCACAGCTTTCCTGTCTTTTCTCCGAGACCGCGAAGGCCTGTCCAACGAGACCATACTGAAACAGCTCAGCTACCTGCGGTGGTACCTGCGCTGGGCACGCAATAAGGGGGCCCATAATACAGGAGCCTTCGAATCATTCCGTCCGAAACTTGCCACGACGACAAAGAAGATCATCTTCCTGACCATCGATGAGATAAAAATGCTCCTGGCCTGCGAGATTCCCGCGACGAAGGCCTACCTGGAACGCGTCCGGGACGTGTTCGTCTTCTGCTGCTTCACCGGTCTCCGGCACTCCGACGTGTACAACCTGCGCCGCAGCGAGGTCAAGGAGGACCACATCGAGGTCACGACCGTGAAGACGGCGGACACCCTGTCCATCGACCTGAACGATGTCGCGCGCGGAATTCTGGACAAGTACAAGGACGAAGTGTACCCGGGGGACAAGGCCCTGCCGGTAATCTCCAACCAGAAGATGAACGACTACCTGAAGGAGCTCTGCCGGATGGCCGGGTTCGACGAGCCCATCCGGGTCACCACCTACCACGGCTCCGAACGAATCGACATGGTCTATCCCAAGTACGAACTCATCGGCACGCACCAGGGCAGGAAGTCCTTCATTTGCAACGCCCTCGCCGCCGGCATCCCGGTGAACGTGGTCATGAAGTGGACGGGTCATTCGGATTACAAGGCCATGAAGCCGTATATCGATGTCGCTGACACGATTAAGGCGCGTGAAATGAACAAGATGAATAACCTCATATAGTGATGGAAAACCTGCGAAATTTGTTGGATGACAAGTTCATCAATGCGTTCTTTGCACTCTACAAGGGAGATGAATTGAGCCTCTTTTCCTTGGAGCAGTTGTTGAGTTTTACGATTCTGCCGGAGGCCGATTATGTCAGCAAAGTGCTTTATAAGGAGGGGATGGATGACATGAGCGCCGTGCTGGATTTTCGAACGAGAGTCAATGCGTTGAAGCAAACCCTTGCCTCCAGGCAGTTGGATGTTGAGGAGTTTTTTTCATCGTTGAAGCAAGACCCGTTTGATGGGCTCTTGATTCCAGATGAACCGTTTGACTATGACGCGAAGTACTTTGACCTTTCTCGGCAGTTGGAAGAGTTGCGGCAAGAAAGAGAGCATCTTTCGTTAGAGTGTGAACTAGGCGGGGATGACTGGCGAGTGAGAATGAAGGGTCTCGATGACAGGATTGCCAAAACGGAGAAGCGTTTAGGCGAGGTTAGTCGGATACTTGATATCGAGGAGAAGAATCAATGTGCGAGTCGTTGCATTGCCCGGTATGGGAAGATGCTGGATAGCATACGCCAGATATCTTTGGTCGTTGAAGAATTCCTAAGAGAGAATTCACTCCTGCGTATGCTTGAGGCGATAGGCTCCAATTTGTATTTCGCGGACATTGTCGATGTCGTTTATGAACTCTTCAAGGGCTTGTTCGTTTCGGACTATTCAAAGCTCGACCTGCTAGAGACGCTGTCACTAAGGCGGAGCGGAGCAGAGGCTTTAATGGCGGGAAAGGATACCGCCATCTCAGTTGTCGTGTACACCATTGCGCGCTACTATCTTCCGGGTAAAGAGGGAATGGAGGATTGGGATGCGCGGGTTATCGGCTGTTTCGGAATTGATCCCGAATCATACAGGGGGCATAGGAGTGCATATGGATCGTCGCTTGATAAAAAAAAGAAACCGTTGGTTACAGCTTTAATTAATTACCTAAAAGGGTTAAACGAATTGAAAAGTGAGGTCTTCGGCGGGGATCATCTGCCTCGAAACGGTGGCTAAACGAAGTTAGTGCAAGCGCGGATTGATGCCGGGGTGTCAAGTGATTGATACTCCGGCAATTGCGTTTATTGTGACTAATTAAATAAAAACGATTGGGTCACTAATTGTCTTCCCGAACTTTGCATCAGGAACTTTAAACGTTTAACAAAATGAACGAACGCGAGAACAAAGTACTGATGTTGATGGGATTGTCCCTGTTGGCCCTGGCGGGAGAAGAGAAGACGGATATGTCTGGAGTGATGGCGGCGGCTCTTTCGGCCGCTGGCCTTATCCCGGAACTACCGCCTAAGATCCAAACCGGACTGTCGCCGAAGGTGGAAGACTACTGCTATGGTATCCGCGGTTTGGCCGACTACCTGGGCGTGAGTGCGCCTACGGCGCAAAAGTATGTGAACGATGGCATCCTGGAACCTGCGACCCGGAGGGTGGGTCGGAAATACTCTTTCTTGAAGGCGAAGGTGGACGAGATCTTCGGCAGCAATAAGTAAGTGATGCGCATGTCGAAGAAACCCGATGCACCAAGTATTGCGGGTGACATTTCAGTTTCCCGTAACATTCTCATTTCAGCATCTGAGTTCGATTCCTTCGAACTCAATATCATCGTTCAATTAGTCTTTTTGCTTCGAGCGTACATCTATAAAGTGGCCGACCTGCCGGATCCGGGAGATATCTTCCTCCAGTTCTCCGATCTTACCGGCCGCCACGGGAATCGGTCGGAATTCGTCGAGCGCATCAACACACTGCGTCAGAAGGAGATTCGTTATTCATATGAAACAGCCGGAAAACGGGCAGGTTTGGTAATCACGGGACTCTTTTCCAGTGTGGTAGTCGCCCCGGGCGGAGTTTTGGCGAGAGTGTCCCCGGAAGCGATTCCCTGGCTTCTGTATGTGGGTGAGGGTGTAGGATACGGCTGTGTCGAAAGGGGAGTTTTCTTTGATTTCACGAGCGTTTTCCACAAACGGCTTTACCTCCTTGTCAATTCAAAGGTATATAAGGGCGCAACAGTGTTCAAGGCGGACTTGAAGAGGCTTCGCACGGCATTGGGCGTGCCCGAGAAGGAGAGCCTTGCTACGTTCAGGAAGCGTTGCCTGGATGATTTCCAGTCTGCACTGGAGAATAAGAAGTCGATGTATAGATTCTCTTACAGGCCGTTGACCAAGTCCATGCCGGGAGGCGGACGCCCTGCCGTGATCGGTTATGAGATCTGCTTCTCCGTGAAACCCGAGTTCGCGGGGAAACCTGATCGGCTGAATGCTTGCGTATCATGTTTGAATCTGCTGCAGAGACTGTATTCGAAACTCGTCAAGAAGCATCCGGACATGATGCTTTTGGCTGATATCCAGAATCGGTTGGAGTCTTCAGACGCGTGCGGGACCTTCCTGCAGGCAATGTCGGTATATGCCGCCAGGACGCCGGAGCATCAGGCCAATATCATGGTCAATATCCTTCATGACAGGTATGGCATCGATATTCTTGCGCCTCGGAAAACAGCTCATCAAGAATAAAAGAACAAAATGGGAAAGACTTTGACACATGTTTTTCAGCTGTTGGGAAGCGTGTTTCTTCCCAATTTGTTCTTTTATCCCATGAAACCTTCCCATTTTGTTCCTTTATTTCCCCATTTGTTCTTAAACCCCGTGGCCGTTTCCCAATTTGTTCCTAAACCTTCCCAATTTGTTCTTAAACCTTCCCAATTTGTTCCTTTTGAATCCAGCAAATCATTGATGCACAATTATTTCCTGCATCTCTATTATGATATATACTTATATAACAGAGAATAGCCTCCCCACGTCTAGGGGGGAGGCGTCCACGAATAGGGGAAAGGATTCCTCCAGGGTAGGACAACGAAGAGAAGAAGAAAAATGAAGTGCGGGGGACAGCCAGCCGGGACGGCACCTGAGTCCCGGGGAAACAAGGCGGTGTACACCGAAAACGGCAACAGGTTGCGTTGAGAGGTGGAAATGGATAGATAAAAGTGTACAAAAGTATAACGTAAGATGAAACTGTATACCACGAAAGCCTTCAGGGCGCGGTTCGCCGAGTGCGCGGGCTGTGCCGACAGTGAGGTCGTGTACATCAAGCGGCCCGGCGGGCGCCTGCTCAAGCTGGAGCCCGTGCCGCAAGAGGACGTCCGGCGGATTTTGACGCTCCTGGGGCCGGATACCGTACGTGAACTGAAGTGAGTCGACCGCATGCCCCGCTGGCCTGGCATACACCTGGGTTTCCTTCTGGAGTTCCTTCGGACACAGCATCCGGAGGGTATCCGGGTGTGCGCCGTCAGCGAAAGGGTGGGAGTGTCGGCACCGACCATATCCAACTTTCTGCATAAGGATGACGCCCACCTCTCGACAGTCCAGAGGGTTTTCAAGGCGTACGGCTATTCCCTCGTCCTGGATTTCCGGAAAGACACGCCTGCCGGGGCCTACAAGCCCTCAGAGATGCCCGTAGAAGCCGGAACCCTGGCCGGGCTGGTGTCTATCCTTCGCCAGCTGAAAAAGACCGTCCATTCGGTCTCTTTGGCCACAGATGTCGATGATTCTGTCATCAAGAGGCTCTTCACCCGGGGCGATGTGAAGATGTCGACCCTGTACCGAATCCTTGATGCCTACGGGATCTCGATGACGTGCCGGTGGATCCCCCCGGATCCTGAATCTTGACGGGTTGACAGTACGACCAAGACATCTTGATTTATTGTTTCGGTTTTTAGCTAATCTCCGAATTAATGCATTAATAATCAGTTTGTTAGGATATCGCCTATAGCTATCTTTGTGGTGTGGATAACTATAAACCGAATATATGATATAACTAGCATAAATAGCACGGTATATCAAGAAAACTGAAATAGCCATAAACGATTAAACCATCACCCATATGCCTACACCGTTTGCAGACTTCGCAGCAATGAAGTCCTCCATCATGAACGAATCTGCGGAAAACCAGGAACCGCAGACACCTCAGAACACTCGGAGTGCGGCTCCCGAAGAGACCCCGAAGAAGGCCCCTCGCAAAAAGACGCGGAAGAATGCCGAACCGGAGAAGGGGATCGGCCCCAAGAGCCCGACCGTCTACCTGCTCCCGGAAGAGAAAGCCTACATGGATAGACTGAAGGCTTTCATCCTGCTCTCCACCGGCGAGAAGGTCACCGACCACGAGCTTGTGATGAGAGCGGTCAAGGGATACGTGAACAAACACTTCAAGGAATTCGAAACAAACTATCCGAGATGAAAACCTTCACTTTTTTCAACCAGAAGGGCGGGGTCGGCAAGACAACGCTGATCATCCTTTTCGCGGCCTATCTTCGGTACCACTTGGGCTTCAGGGTCAAGGTGATCGACTTCCAGGCGCCTGATCCCCAGGTCGAATTCTTTCGCAAGCTGGATTTGAAAAATGCCGCACGCAGCGGCTCCTTTCTGGCCAATTTCCTTGGCAGGAGGGACAGGTTGGAGCCGTATCCCATCGAGGCGGTAGGCAAGCCGGCCAACGAGTATGCCGACAACGACCTGGAGGCGCTCGTCATGAAAATCAACGAGGAGGTCAAACGCGACCAGTACGACTATCTGCTTCTGGACTTTCCAGGGGAATACTCAAAGAAAACGCCGATTTCGTATCTGATTCGATATCATCTCCTGGACGGTCTCTACATCCCCTTTTCGACAGAACCGCAGGAATACTCGGACGCCTTCAAGCACGGTGTTACGTTCAAGCAGATGCATCAACCTTGCCGGCTGATGTGGTATAGACTCAGCGAATCCTACCTGAAGAACAAGGCGGACGCGCTGGACGAGGCGGATCGCGGACTTTCCGAGTATGGGCTTGAAGTCTCGAAGGTTCGGATAAGGGCGTTCAACAAAGCGACCGAAAGCTCGGAAGTCCGCTGCTTTGTCCGTAACACCCTGTGCTGGCCGGACCGTTATGTCAAGATGGTCTGTCCGGAATTGATACCGCTTTTCGAGGAGATAGTGCAGTTTCTGGATAGCGTGTAGATAAGATAAGTATGGTATATACACTGCTTGTCTTACTATCGATAGATAAGGCGAATACCGCAGAACCAAGATATACAATTCATACAGAATGAAAGCTATGCACCCTAAATGCTCTAAAAAGATTACTTCTTTGATGTACCATATTTCAGATATGGCGGACAGCGCCGGGGACTCGTCTCCAAGGTGGGTGACAAGCCTCGAGAACGGGCAGTACACAATAGGGCAGAACCTCGGACCCCGGATGCTCATATCGTCACCCGGATCCGGAACACATCCGGGGGCTAGATGTGTCGGAGTTTAACGCAACTATGCGTGCGTATAACTCCGACCGTCCCTGAGGGACGCCATCTAGCCCCCCCTTCGATGCAAGGGGGGGGGGACGGTGCGGCTCCGAAGTCGCGGACCGAATAAAACTTGATGACCATTATGAGCAAAAAAAGAAACAACACCCATTGCGTGGCCGTTTGGCTGTCAGATGATGAGCACAACAGAATGCTGGCAGACATGGAAGGTGCAGACATCACGACCAAGGCCAACTACCTTCGGCAGTGCCTGTTCCACGGACGCATCCGGGTAGTAAAAGAGAGCGCTATGGATAGCTCCTTCACGGCAAAGATCAACGGAATTTCCGACCAGATTGCGAGAATTGGCGTTAATTACAATCAGATAACAAAGCGATTGAATGAGGTTGCTAAACTATCAAACACAGACGGATCGACTGTTCGCGGCGCCCGCCAATTGGGCTTCTATATGAACAAACTCAAGGAGGCTACGAATGAGGTCGTGTCCCTCCAGCGTCAACTCATAGAGATGGTGTCTAAACATTTACCCAATAACAAAACTCCCAACCATGAATGAAATACAGTTTTCTGGACAGTTGAAAGACGACGTCATTCCCCTTTTCTCCTCCCGCCCCGGATACACCGGCCACATCGCCATCTTCGATGTGGTGACCGAGTCCGGCGAGTATAGCTGCCACGCATTTACTGGTGACAAGCCACTCACGCAATTGAAGAAAGGCGATTTTGTCACTGTCGATGGCAAGTTATGGAATGACGGTACTTCGGACAAGCCGATGGTTACGGTCCGCAATATACGGATTCACGGAAACAGAGCCGTGGAGGTTCGTAGGGCTGATTCGGACAATGACACCCCGGCCGTTCCCGTTTCGCCCCCTGTCATCCAGGATGACAAGGAAGAGAAACCTGAGGCGATAAATAACGACAGCGATCTGGCAAGTGCCATAGATTTCATTTTTCGGAAACTCTAGCCTTCACCTGAATGGTCTGCAAAATAGGCAAGTCACGCAGTTCGATGCGCGGCCCTTTGAAATATAATGAAGACAAGGTCATAAGAGAAGTGGCCAGTGTTCTGGGCACTTTCAATGTGCCTGGAGAAGGAGCGCCCAATCAGTATCACGCCATGTTCAAAAGGCTCGAAAGGAGGAATGGCAGGACTGCGAAAATCTCGTTCCAAATGTCGATCAATCCCAACCCGGCCCGACCGGAGGAGTCGTTGACGGATGCAGGGGCTCTTTCCTATGCGAAAAAGCTGATGGACGGCCTCGGATATGGGAATCAGCCGATCGTAGTATTCAAGCACTTTGACATCCGGCGGGTCCATTACCACGTCGTGTCCATCCGGACCAGGGACGACGGACGAAAGATCAAGGACGGTTTCGAAGAAAGGAAGCTTCAGAGGCTGATGAAGCAGTATGCCAAAGAATACCAGTACGTAATCGGCAACCAGGGGATCAAGGCTAAAGACGAAAGGGCCGTCACGGTGGCTGAACCTTCCCCCGGCGGGGGGCTGCCCCGCTTCAACCCGAAGGGAGCGAATGTCAAGAAACAGTTCGACGACTTGTTCAATCTGGCGATGACCTATGAGTTCCGCAACGCCAACCAGTTCTGGTTGATAATGGAAGGACTGGGAGTCAAGATGGATTACCTGAAAACGGAAGACGGTTACAAACTCACATTCCAGGGACTTGACGAGGCCGGTTTGAAAGCGAGCGCAATCGTCCCGGAGACGGATATGGGTATCCGGTATTACGACCTGTTCGCCCGCCGATGCGAGGAATGCTCCAACCGCAAGTACACCAAAGAGCAATTGGAGGGACGGAAAAAAAGTCGCTTGCGCACCGCATTCATCCTTCGGAAGTGCATTGAATACTCGCGGAACGAGAATCATCTGAACAGGATGCTCGCTCACAAGGGGCTTGCGCTTCACATCTCCCGTACTGCCGACGGTGATCCATTCGGCGGCACCGTCGTGGACCATTCTGCCATGCGGGCATACAAGGTCTCGACTCTGGACCGGGCCCTTTCCGATCTCATCAAAGAGACGGCCCAGCCCGGAACCGGACGCTGGGACCGCGAGGCTGCAATCTCCAAGGAGGAATGGGTCAAGAAGATGCAGGCTGAACGCAAGGAACGTCATATCCAGAGCAACATGGACCTTGCAGCCATGCAGGGGGCACCGAAAGAACCTGAGCCTGTTCACAGGAAGGGCGGAAAGGACTTCGATTGGCTCTCCTTCGCACTGGGGCTTCTGGAGGCCGTCTTGACACGAAGAATAACCGTTGCTCCGCTCGTCGCCGGAAAAAAGAAGAAGGAACCGTTCATGAAGCGGAAGCTTTACAGATGAGCGACAGGGACATGAACGCCGTCCATCAAACGAAGGAATGCGGCACTCTTCGGCACCAAGGCGAGGAATGCCGTATTCCGACAGCCGGGCAGTGCTACAACCCGTCCGGCAATCAAAGTGCATGACAAGACGTTAAAAGAACGATAACATGGTCATAGGATATGCAAGGGTCTCGACCCAGGACCAGAACCTCTCCCGCCAGCTGGACCGACTGAAGCGGGAGGGGTGCGAACGCATCTATGAGGAGAAGGCCGGCGGCGGCAAAATCGATAGGCCGGAACTCTCGCGGGCGCTCGACGCCCTCCGGAAAGGGGATGTATTGATGGTGACGGAACTCGCTCGCCTCAGCCGGTCGGTCCGTGACCTGATCGCCATCACCGACAAGGTCAAGGCGACCGGGGCCGACCTCAGGTCCCTGAAAGAATCCTGGGCCGATACGACCACCCCGCAGGGGCGTCTCCTCTTCGTCATCTTCGCCGGCCTGGGCGAGTTCGAGCGCGACCTGATCCGGGAGCGGACCCTGGAGGGGCTCGCCGCCGCGAGGGCGAGGGGGCGCAAGGGCGGACACCCTACTCTGGACCCGAAGGCCGTCGAGCTGGCCCTCAAGATGTACGATTCCAAGGCCTGCACGGTGGCGGAGATAACCCGGGCGACCGGCGTCAGCAAGAGCGCGCTATACGCCTATCTCAAGGACCGGCGGAGATAGAAGGCATCCTCCGTTGACATTGGCGCAAACACCTTCTCAATGCTGGCGAAAAGTCTCCGTCGCGAGAATCGTGAGGGGAGAATTCGTCCTTATGCTCCGAAGGGGACAGAATAAAGCCACGAAGGAAATAAATGGAAGGCGGCTCTAGTGCCGCCTTTGAGTGGCATCCATTGCTTAACAATCAAGATATTACTCTGTACATGAATAGGTTTTGATCAGGTTTTTCTTTTTCGGATGGGTGAATTCCCAATAGAAGCGTAAACGACTCTTTAAAAAACAATTCATACACCTTTCTCTCGGCCCTCCGGGTGTTTCCCGCGAAGGTACGGAGACGAAATCCCGTGCCGACCAACCGTCCGCCCGGCGCGGGCCTCCCGAAAGAGAAAAACATCATCCACCTTCTAGATCCGTTGCATCATGACACAGGCCGACGGCAACCACCACCATCCGCTCTTACGTCCATACCGAACTCGCGGACATCGAATGCTTCGTCCGGGATCCCGGGCTTGTCGTAACCGACATCGAGTACGTGCCCGAAGTACCTCATTTCTCCGAAGAACCGATATACAAGAGGTAACCCGCTTGCTATAGATAACCTATCAACTAGAGATACGGCATTATGAAACCGACCGACGCCCAAGGACCCGTATTCAACCGGCAGGCCTTCGGATTCCTGGCGTCCAACCTCGCCGAAATCCTCTGCCTGGAACGTCGTGAGGGGGTCGTTTATGTGCGGACATTGACAAGGTCTATTCCTTTTCGCACTCGCTGTACAGATTCCGAATCCAGATGGACAGGTTCGTGTCGTGTGGGCCGAGGCCGACCTTCTTGCGGATGGCGCTGCTGGTGTTGTAGAAGGAGGAGCGCTGGAGTTTGTCGGGGATCTCCTTGCCGGTGAAACCGAGGGCGTAAAGACAGCAGTAGCCGACTTCCAGTTCCGATAGTCCTTTCCCTTCAAGGGCAAGGATGAACTCCGGGTGATAGATGCCGAAAAGGAAGCCGACGTTGCGGAGCATCTCCTTGCTGTCTTCGGTCATCCGGCGGAGTTCGGTCGAATCGTAGAGTTCGTCAGGGAACTCGTCGGTGAAGTAGGGCTTCAGGGCTTGCAGACGGCTTTCCAGTTTCCTGGCAAAGTATTCGTTCCGGGCCAGTTCCGTCTCCCGCAACCGGACGAGCATTTCGTACTCTCCGCGAAGGTCGGACAGCATATCCTGCATCCTCCGTTTCTTTTTCATTGCCCGGCATAACAGCGCGGCCATTAACAGGAATAGGACGGCCAGGAGGAAATTCAGCATGCGGTTCCTGTATTGCTTCAACCGGGAGGCATATCGGTCCTCCGTAGATCTCAAGTCGCTTCGGAACTGTCGGAGCGACAGTTCTTCGACGAGCGATGAGTACCGGTCCTGGGCATGGAGAGCACCTTCATAATCTCCAAGTCCCATATACGCATCCCTCATTTGTCCCCAATGGGCGATTTCCTCTGAAAGGGGAAGGCTTTCCGGCCGTTCCCGGGACAACAGGGACAGCGCCTCCCCGTGTCTTTTTTTGAAAATCAAGTAATTGACCACGCTCTTCGTGTCCAACATTTCCGGCTGCCGTTCCGCCGTTTGAGAAAACAGGCTCCATTCGTCCCGGAAACGGATGGAGTCGGCGGGGTCCAGAAACACGCGAGCCGCAACTGACCGGGCTTTCCACAATCCCAGTCCCGGTAACGGGGTGCCCATCATCATCAGGATGGAGTCCATCCGTGCCGAACGCCCGGTAGCGCCGTAGAAATCGGCCAACGACAACATCATCCTTTGTTCGTTCTCCGCGTCCTTCAGACTTCGGGCGTAACGTACCGCCTCCTGCAGGGCCGTCTCCGCCTTGTCATCGATGAACTGTTTGGCGTATATCCTGGATTTGGCGGCGGCGATCCGAATCAAGTATACCGAGTCTATGCCCTTGCCGAAACTGCGATCCGCCTCGGAGAAGGATTTGATGGCATCCTCCAGCGACTGTCCGTTTTCCAGGATGCGTGCGTAGTAGTAGCGGGACAGGAAGCGTTGCTTCCTGCTGAACGAGAAGCGATAGTAATTCAAGGCCGGCCGGATGACGTCCACGTTGGCCGTGTCCACCCAGTTCTTGTCCAATGCCATCGCATAGTCCAGGGCGTAGTGGGCTTTCCTTCCGGGCGAGTCAATTCCGGCATTGTCCAGTCTTTCAAGCATCGCGAGCGAGGAGTCCGGACGCTCTTCCATCAAGGCTTCCGCGCGAGTGAGGACACCGTCCAAATAGGGATCCGAACAGGACAGGATGACTGGTAGGACAAATAACGGCAAGAGAGGAAGTCTCATAATCGGCCAGTTTCAGTGAATCGGATGCAAAGATAAGGGATAATTGGAGAGGCCGCCAAACTTTTTTCGGGACCATATAAACTTTTCCTTTGGAACTCATTGAAAATCAATGCTCAAATTTCTATCTTTTGGAAACTGTTTTTTTCGGCCGGAGACTTAGCGGGCGTAATTTCGCACCGAATCAATTAATCATTTTTCCCATGAAAAAAGTACTTTTACTCATTCTGTGCGCCGCCTTCGCGGCCTCCTGCGGGAAGGAGGAAGAACCTAAGGAATCCCATCCGATTCAAGAGCATGTCTCGGCTCTCGGTCCTGACTTTGCCCAACCGACACGCTGAAAGAACCGTCCGCATCAGGCGTAGCCCCGATTCCTGTACTCTTCCCCTGAAAGCCGACCTGGATGCCCGGGCCGGCTTTCTGTTTCTATTAGCTAAAGCGTGAAACGCGGGGGGTGATTTTTCAAATTAATTTGAAAATTACTATTATTTAGACTCTTTCGGGTGATTCAATACAACCAACCTAACAAATAAGCATCATGAATTACGGGTACATCCGGGTTAGCACCGACCGGCAGACGGTGGAGAACCAACGGTATGAGATCAGCAATTTCTGCCGCAGGGAGGGACTGGCCGTCGATGGCTGGATCGAGGAGACCATTTCCGGGACTAAATCCTATGACAAGCGTGCGCTTGGAAAGCTTCTTGGAAAGACCGGCAAGGGCGACCTGATCGTCTGCACGGAACTATCCCGTCTTGGGAGAAATCTCTTCATGGTGATGGAGATTCTCAATACCTGCATGAACAAGGAATGCCGCGTATGGACCATCAAGGACGGGTATCGCCTGGGGGACGACATCCAGTCCAAGGTTCTCGCCTTCGCGTTCGGCCTTTCCGCGGAGATCGAGCGGAACCTGATCAGCCAGCGCACGAAGGAGGCCCTAGCGAGGAAGCGGGCGGAGGGCGTCGTCCTCGGCCGGCCGGAGGGGGCGAAGAACAGCCACTACAAGCTGGACGGCAAAGAGACTGAGATACGGAGGCTGCTTGCAAAGCGCTGGTCCTTGAGCGCAATCGCCCGGAAACTCGGTGTCTCGAAAAATACACTGAAAAGGTGGATTGAGCGCAATAACTAGCTGATAATCAGATATTTTAAACGGACGATAAATCGCGACAAAGATACAACTTTTTTCTTCAGAATTACAAATTTCTTTGATTTTTTAACCCCCTATCCTTCAAAGAAATATCGCTGTTTCAGTCCCGGCGGAAGAGGTCTTCCGCCGGGTTCATTTTAATGTCCCTTAAAACGGACATACGGAATAGAAAATATGAAAAACAGACACGGTGCTCGGCTCATTCGGATGCTGGCAGGCCTTCATACGAGGTCTGCGGCAGGGCGCGTTGCAGGCACCGTGGTCCGTCGCCGCCTCCACACACTACTGCTCGCACTAACTCTGCCCCTGCTGAATCACTTCCCGGCACTGTCTGCCCAGGGGCAGGAGGCGGTCCGGGACACGCTGAGCATCCGCTTCCGGCTGGACAGCACCTGCGTGGGATTCGTTTTGTCATACTTTTGAATTTAAGCATGATATCAAGCGAAAAAAAGATACGGCACACAATCATCTGGCAAATGCTATTGCTGGACTTATCCTTGTCGGTCTCGGCGTCCCTGCTGTCCATCCTCTTCGTCAAATACGGGAAACTGTCCGGGCTCCTCTCCGGGAGTACCGCATCAGTTTGGATATGGCTTGCACTGGCATCTGTCGGGACGCTGTTTGGGGGTATGGTTTCCGGTTGTTGGAGGTCGAGAACGGACTCAATCGGAATCTACAGGTTGGGTAAGATCCTGCGTGGAGTGTCTGTGAAGGAAGCCATATTGATAGTCGGACTACTCGTAGGGCTCACCTGTCTTCCAAGCTGGTCTTCTGGTGTCTTTGCCATTGTCATGGACATCTTGGTTACTGTGAATGTGTCGGTACTGTCGCTCTATTTCTACTTGAAACGTCGCCAGAAGAAAGGAGCTGGAGTGTCGGCCAATAATCATAGAGTAAAGACGGCCATCGTGCTGGGGACGAACGAGGAGTCCATCGTGCTGGCCGACGAGGCGGAAGCGTTTGGTCGCTACAAGGTCGTCGGTTATCTCACTGCCAACAAGGAAAACGACGGGAATATCATCGGCGGTCGACCGGTGTTCTGGTTCCAGGATTCTTACGACCTGAACGCGCTCTTCTGGCGTCTGCGTGGAATAGACAACATCCTGGTTCCCCGGGAGTGGGACTCGGCGTTCAAAAGGAAGGTGCGGCCCCAGAAACCGCAGGATTTCTATGAGGACCCCTTGCATAAATATCTGTTGATGTTGAACTCCGAGAGGAAATCATGAAGATGAGTGCTCTTCCTTCATACAGTTGGTACGCTGCTCGCACGCGCTACGGTCAAGAACTCATGGTTCGTGACCGTTTGGTGCGCGCAGGAGTTGAGCATTTCATTCCGACGGTGCCCGCCGACGGTCCTCGGAATGAGCGGGCGGTGGTGAACAACCTCGTGTTCCTCCGCACCACGAAGCAGGGGGCGCTTGACCTGGCTAACACGGGCGTGATTCCGGTCAAGTACATCGTGGACTGCGCGACGCGCACGTTGCTGGTGGTTCCTGACAAGCAGATGGAGGACTTCCGCCGCGTGCTGGACCTGGGTCTGGAGGAAGGCGGCCTGATGGACCGTCCCATCTCCCTAGGTGACCGGGTGAAGGTCGTGAAAGGCCCCCTGAAGGGGGTGGAAGGCCATGTGGTCGAGTTCAAGGGCAAGTACTACGTCGTAGTCTCCCTCCTCGACAGCCTCTTCGCCAGGACGCAAGTTCCCCGCAGCTGGTTGGCCCTTTGTCATTCCGAGCGCCGCGAAGGAATCTAACTTAACCTAGTAACAATAGTATCACTCCATGCCTACCAAACAGACACAGACGAAACGCAAGTACAAGGCCCACCCCTTCTCCGAGAGGAAGCGGGTGGTGGAACTGTACGAATCCGGTTGCAGCATCCGGCAGATCTCCCGGACGATGGATCTGGGTTATAACATGATCCGCCAGTGGCTCCGGCTGTACCGGGATTCGGGGCTGGAAGCGCTGCAGCCTTGCTACAACTTGGGCGTGGAGCCTGCTCCCGGGGTCCGTGCGACCCGTTGGGAGGCGAACGAGCGCGATTTTTCGCCTGCGTTCGTGTTGTATGCCACGACCCTTGAGCCCACAGCCGTGATCACGCGCCGCTATGGCCTGGACTACCAGAGCTTCGTTTACCACCTGAGGAAGTATCATCCGGAACTGATGAGACAGCGCAGCCGGCTGACGCAGCCCGTCGCTGAACTCGTCCCTGCGCAATGAAAAGAGGAACCGGCAAAACTGACATCGACATGCCTACGGAACAGAAACAGACGGGACGGAAGAACAGACCGCATCCTTTCTCGGAAAGGAAGCGGGCCGTGGAGTTGTACGAGCAGGGCCTCAGCAGCAGGCAGATCTCCCGGACGATGGGCATTGACGCCTCCATGATACGGGATTGGGTCCGCCGCTACCGCGCACACGGCCTGGAAGCCTTGCGGCCTTACTACCGCATAGGCCAGGAGTCCCGCCCCGCTCTCCGCTGGGAGGAGAAGGAACGTCAGTACTCGCCGGCCTACGAGGCTTTTTCGACTACGCTGGAGCCTGTCGCGTCCATCACGCGCCGCTATGGCTTGGACTACTATGGGTTCAAGAACCATATCCGCATTTCCCATCCGGAACTGGAGGAAAAGCGCAACAACCTGGCCCGGCTCGTGCTGTCTCAAGGGAGTGTATCCGATGAAAGAAACAAAGTGAACGAAAGAAAGGAGGAAGGAAAATGAGCGCACCGATCAAATGGCTGTTGTTCGGCACAATCCTTTTTGTGGCCGTCATCACCGTCGTACTGTGGATGAGGACGAGGACCCGTCCGGACACCGCCGGGACGCTGACGGGCACGGTGCCCGCCGACCAGTCCTTTCCTTTCAGTGCGGAGACCGTCCTTGCCGAAAAGGACAGGCCGGAATACACCGTGTTCGAGTTCGAGGTGAACAGCGGAGACAATCCGCAGGTCGACTTGACGTCTTTCATTCTCTCGTCAAAGGAAGAGCAGAATGCCCTGGCGGGAGACTTCACCTTTCAGACAGCGGAAGCGGACTCCACGATGCTTTCATGCGAGAACACGTCGCAGTCCGTCACGATAGATTTCACGAAGCTCCCCGAAGGGAAACTGACGGTGACGAAAGACAAGCCCGCGACCTTCGTCGTCCTGGCCCTTCCCCGCGCCTACAGCGGTCTCTCGGTAACCTTCACGGGCACTCCTATCGGAACGCGGACGTTGAGACTCGACTACCGCGACGGCGTGCCGATCACGTTCCCGGCGCTGAAAAGACACAGGATATATGGCCTGAGCCTCCCGAGTGAAACGAACGATCATCAAACACACTAACATAATATCTATGGACCAAACAAGAGAAAAAAAGTACCCTTATGTCCCGCCTCTGGTCATCCAGACGGTGGGAGTCCGGTTGGAGCGGGCGTTCCTGGTGGGGTCGGAGCCTGTAGACGCGGCCGCGCTGGTCATGGACACGACCTCACAGGAAGTGGACCACACCGACTTCTCGGACACTTCATTCAATTTCGTATGGGATTAGAAAGCATGAAGATGAAAGCGACACGAAAAACACATTGGTTGCTGGCCGGAGCGGTATGCCTGCTCGTGGCCGGCTTTGCAGGGGCCTCCTGTACGAAAGGAGGCTCCCTGAATCTGAACTTCCGCAAGGGCGTCCGTTTCTCGGCGAGTATGAGCACGAGCGGGACGCGTACGAGCTACAGCGGTGAAGGAACGACCGATGCGCAAGGGCTCCTGGCCCGGGAGCGCATCGACTGGAAGGACGGCGACCTCCTCCGGGTGTTCAGCCCGCAGGCTGCGCAGCCGGACGGATCCACGCACTACGCGGACTATGAGATCCAGAGTCACGAGACCGTCGGCACGCCGGGCGCCCAGCTGACAAGCCGCGCCACGGTCGCCGTGAAGGAAGGGACCGAGCAGCTTTACTGGGAGGAATCCCCGGGGCGCGACATGGTCCACGACTTCTTCGCCGTGTATCCTTCCCCGACCACGCAGGGCTTCACGGAAGGCCACACCCTTGAACAGGACGGCGTCCTCTTCGCCCCCGAGACTGTGGGGGAGGACGAGATCATGACCTTCACGGGCGTGATCCCTTCCGCGCAGACGGTGACGCGCAAGAACGCGACGGAGAACGTCTGGCTCCCTGACATGCGTCCCGCGTACATGCTGGCGACGGCTTCCTCCACGCAGGCTGCCGCCGACGAGAACGGCGTCACCCTGCAGTTCATCCCGAAGTTCAGCGCCTTCGAGTTCACGGTGGCCTCGGGCGACAACCCGACGGTGAAGCTGACCTCGTTCTCGCTGACCGCCACGGAAGGCTACCTGACCGGCGCGTTCAAGATCTCGCAGGCTGACTTTGGAATCACGACTGAGGGCATCGCCGATGCGAACGTGACCGATGGTGGCAAGACCATCACGGTCAACTTCGGCGCCGACGGCATTACCGTCACGAACGTCAACCCGCTCACCTTCGCGGTCCTGGCCCTTCCCCAGCAGACGAGCGGCCTGATAATCAGCTTCACGGGCGACGTGATCGGCACGCGCACGCTGGAACTGAAGATGACCGACGGTACTCCCATCTCCTGGGCTCCTTACAAGAAGCACCGCATCTACGGTCTCAGCTTCCCGGCGCTGACGGAGGCGATCATCGTGGACCCGATCATCTGGAACGGGGTGTTCATCACGGACGCCATCATCGGCGACGCGATCGCCTGGAACAGTGAATATGAGGGGAATGTCGAAGCGTCCTCCGGAGACCCTATCAATTGGAACAAGAAGGATATTGATATAACGGGCACGATCGGCGACAACATCGACTGGGGCACCGACTCCGGCATCGTCGGTCCTTTCGGCGGCCTGTACCTGACGAAGGGCTATCTGACCAAGACCGACGACGGCTATGAACTGACCGGCGACGACCAGCTGGAGATCCTCCAGTACTACAACGTCGAGAGCGTCAGCGCCACGCCTCGTCACTACCTGCAGTCCGGCGACCTTCCCGCCTCCGCCGCATTCCCCGGCTTCGCCGTTCCGACGCAGGCCCAGTGGGAGACGATCCTCGGCACGAACGCCTCCCCTCGCGTGGGAGCGGTCGTGAACGACTCTGCAGGGAAGCACTTTGCGAAGGTCACCGTAAACCTTGCAGGAACGGACTACGAGGCATACGGTTTCGATCAAGCCATCAAAGGAGTCCTGGTTTTCCCGGACGGAAAGGATATGAGATGCTGGGACATCACGGTCTTCGATACGCTCGATGACGCTTTCACCTCCACGATCAGCTACGCCGACCTGTCAGGCCTCATCGCCAAAGGCTGCGCATTCCTGCCCTGTGCCGGAGAATATTCCGGCGGTTGGCAGAACGGCGGTACGGCGGGCTTCTACTGGAGTGGAGATGCAACAGCTACCCAACTGGGGTTCGATGCCTCAGGATTCACCTTCGCTTCCTCGACGGCCTATGCCCCGGCCCGTATGATCATGGTCTGGGAATAGACGAACAAAACAATAAATAAGACAATAAACAAAGCATACAAAACGATGAAAAAGAACATTTTGAAGGCTTCTGCCGCGGCGCTGGCCGCACTCCTCTTCCTCCCGGGATGCAACAGGGAGGCTCCCATCTCCGACATCGCCGACGAAGTGCGGTCGGAATCCATTCCCCTGTGGTTCGAGGGCACGGAAAGCCCCGGGACGCGCGTGGCCATCGACGGCACGACCGGCGTCGGCATCTGGACGGAAGGCGACAGAATCGCCGTCTGGATCAGCGGTCCCGGCGCGGAGTTCTACCAGATCAAGCCCATCGAGGACATCGAGGCCGGCAACGAGAGCACGGGCCACGTGATGGTCACGATGGCCGCGGACCAGAACCGCGCGAACTTCGCGATCTATCCGCACACCGCCGCAGTGGAGGACCACCACACGGCTGACGACTTGTACGTCACCTATCCTTCGGAGTACGACTACAGCCGCGTCGCCGCCGCGGACGTGGAGAACTACAGCCCCACCCCGATGGTGGCGATCAACAATCCCGTCAACCACAGCGACCCCACGGCCCCCATCCCTCCGCTGCAGTTCTACCACGTGGGTGGCGTCTATCGCGTGACGGTCAAGAACGTCCCTTCTACGGCTACCTCTCTTCGCTTCACCTTCCCCGAGGGGATGAAGTTCTCCGGGACGTTCAAGGTGACGAACGGCGGCACGGCCACGGCCACGCTGTCCGACATCGCCGGAGAAACTTACGGGAACGTGATCACCATCAAGCTCCCCATCGACAACCCCGGCGGTGACATGACCCTGAACATCCCGCTCCCGAAAGGCGACTACACCCCGGCCGCCGGCGCCGACCGCCAGTACAAGATCGAGGCGTTCTCTGAACGGACACTTTTCATGGAGGTCAACGATTATGTCAGCTGGAAGGGTCTCCGTCGCGCCGAGGGCAAGTTTTCTACCACTTTCCCTCTCGAGTCGCTGGGCTTGATTAACGGCCTGTACCTCACCCGCGGTTATCTGAACAGGGACCCCGTGGCTTCCGTCAATCCGGCACAGATGTCCATCGGCACGGACCAGTTGCAGGCGATTGCGTATTATGGTACGAACCTCAACAATTTCGGCAAGAGGTTCTATTTCAACTGGACAGACCTCGGCAAGATCATGACCGGGAACAGCAGTTTCTCCGGCGCGACCGGTTTCGAGAGCGCCGAGTTGACCATCGACGGCGTGAAGTACCGCGTCCCGTCCTCCGTGGAATGGAACATGCTCACTCTGTTCGACCGTCCCGGCGCAACCGTGAACGGCACTGCGCAGAGAAGATTCTCGAAGGTCACCGTCAACCTCGCCGGGTCCGATTATGCCGGATTCAGCGGCAAGGTCTTCGGTCTCCTGCTCTATCCCGACGGCGGCACGTTCCAGACCACGATCGCTAATTTCAATAATACGGGTAATAGCAATACCGTGATTTCCTACTCGGAGTATCGCAAGCTGTGCGACTCTCCCGTGGGATGCGTATTCCTGCCCTGCGCGGGCGGCTACTACACCAACTACGGCAACTGGGGCGACGGGGGCTCTAAGGGCTACTACTGGTCCAGTACGAATGCATACTACTTGGGCTTCGTCTCCAATATTATTGACCCCTTCAGCAGCGGCACTAAGACGTACCTCTTCCCCGTTCGTCTCCTCCGAGAATAAAATAACTTGATGCTTTGATACTTTCCCCGCGCGCCCGGCGCGCGGGGAAGATTTATTAAGTCTGATCAGCCTTGCACCGCAATTCCGCTGTTGGATGCCCGTGAGAATAATGTCATCATTCCGAATTAACCACTTATTACCCAATTACCTATGCTAACTCCCCTTTGTCCGCTTCATCCCTATTCCGCCCCCTCCTCCCGTGTGGTGGAAGTCGGTTTGGAGTGGAACTTCCTGATGTCCAACACCGAGTCCATCGAAGGGAGGGACGACCCGGAAATCGACTGGTAATGAAACAATCAACGTTGAAAGCCATGAGAAACACTCCGTTCCTGACATGCGCCGCGTTGGCGCTGCTCGCCGTCTCCTGCGCCAAGACGCAGGAGGATGACGCCCGGTCACAGTCCCTGTTTTATGCCGCCATCGAGAGGGCGGACGATACCAAGGCCTATGCCGACGAGGATCTCCGCGTCCTGTGGGATGCTGACGACCGCATCAGTGTCTTCGACCACGGTACGCCCAACCGGGAGTACCGTTTCACCGGTGAAACCGGGGCCAACTCAGGATGGTTCGAGCCGGTGTCGCATGACGGTGACGGGGAGGGGGGCGGCTTGGACCACCTGGTCTATGCCGTGTATCCCTTCCGCAAGACCACGTCCCTCGGAGACGGGGACGTCCTGACCACGGAATTCCCGCGCAATCAGTTCTACCGTTCGAATTCATTCGGTCCCAGGACGAACACGATGGTGTCCGTGACAGAGGACGAACATCTCCTTTTCCGCAACGCCTGCGGCTATCTCGTGCTGAAACTGTACGGGGAGGACGTCGAGGTGGCCTCGGTCGCGCTAATGGGTAACGCGCGGGAGCCGATTGCCGGGAAAGCCCGTTTGAAGATGGAGCTGGATGGCGTTCCTGCTGTGAAGATGGTTGAAGACGCCCCCGCGGTCACGCTGATCTGCAGGGAGCCGGTGGCCCTGAAGCCCAAGGTGGAGGAAGCCGGTGAATTCTGGTTCGCCCTCCCGCCGGTGGTCTTCGAGGATGGGTTCACGGTGGTCGTGACCGACAGCGATGGGAGGTTGTTCGTCCGGTCTACGGAGAGCCTCGTCAGGGTTCCCCGCAACCGGAAGGTGAAGATGGCGCCCCTCGGAGTGGACGGCGCCGTTCCCGGTTACGTCTTCATCGACCAGAAACCGGCCTGTCCGATGACCTCGGCCACCGGGGGCGTCGACGCAGTGAACCAGAAGTGGGATTTATTCTCCGACGACGACCTCCGCGTCCGGGTGAGCAGTTACCGCTGCGACTGCAATACCTTGGATCACATCAGATTTCATCTTTCCCAGGTGGACTTGCACATTCCGGGTGTCGGCACGCTGTACATCCCGCTGGAGCGCACGACGGGCGACGATTATCTGAGTGACAATAAATCCGTTGCCGGCGCCCATCTGAACAGGTACAGGATCTCAGACGGAGGGAAACGCCTGGAGTTCGACCTGACCATCACCTTGTACCAGGAGACGAAGGGCGACATCCGCATCGTCTATTCCGGTCCGGTTGATTGAGTCCTCTCATAGGATAGAAGAACGGTCGTTCCTTTGCCGTTCGGTGTCGGCTTTCTTGTTGTTGTTTCTCGCCGCATGCCGGACGCTGGAGCCGCCGGTGGTCGATCCACCCCTTCCCGCCACGGAATTCAGTGGCGGGAAGGGTGTGGAGAACGACCCGTACCTGATCGGAACGGCCGCCGACCTGATAGAACTGTCCCTCAAGACCAACGACGGGGAATCCGCTGGCACGTACGGCGCCGCTTTCTACCGGCAGATGGCGGACATCGACTTGAGCGGTGTGGAATTTGTCCCCATCTGCCGGGACGGCGTCCCATTCTCCGGTACATATGACGGCGGCTCCCACCGGATCGTCCACCTGACCATCCACACCCCGTCCGTCCGGAAGTCCACCGCCTTTATTGCCCAAGCTTCCGGGGCGACCATCCGGGACGTCTTCTTCGAGTCCGTGGACGTCGACGCGGGTTATGTCTGCAGCGGTACGGTGGTCGGCAGTGCGGACGGAACGGCCGTCAGCGGCGTTATCGTCACCGGTCAGTTCCGTCAGTACATCAAAGGCCTCACGGTCCTCAAGGTGGCCAACGAAGGTTTCTCCGGCGGACTGGCCGGCTGGATCAGGAACTCCACCTTCGAAGATTGCGCGATGGATGGCAACGTCTCCATCTACGGGAAAGGGAGCGGGGGCCTCGTCGGCGTGGTCGAGAACTCCGTCGTCAAGGGATGTCGCTTCCTCAAGGGGAACACGGTGAACGTCAACTGCCCATGGAACGGCGGCCTTGTCGGCATCGTCAGAGGCGGCGCATCGATCGTAAGCGGTTGCTCGTTCGAGGGCAGTCTCGCCTCGCTGGGCTATATCCAGGGAGGCATCGCCGGCCAGGTCGAAGGCGGCCGGATCGAGCGCTGTGTCGTCGGAAGCCATGCCGACATCGGCAGCGACAAGTACTATGTGGGCGGAATTGCCGGGGCGGTCATTCCCGTGGACGAAGTCGTGGTGGACCATTGCGCGGTTTACGGCAATGTCAATGGGCGGTTCGCCGTCGGCGGCATCGCGGGGTACTGCGGCTACGGGAGTCCGGGAGCCGTCCACGTCGAATCGGCTACCCGGGATGTCGTCATCTCCGCCTGCGCCTTCATCGGCGGCGAAATCACCGCGACCGGCAACAACGGCGAGTCCGGGTACCTTTCCGTCGCCGGTGGCATCGTCGGCTGGTCGCACGGGGCCAATGCGTTGACCGTCAAGGGATGTTACAGCCGCCCCGGCCTGATCCGGACGACATCTTTCGGCAACCGTGGCGCCCTGGCCGGCGTCCTCGCGTTGCAGAACAGTTCCTCGGGCGAAGTGGCCGTCGAGGGTTGCTACAGCACCGTCACGCCGGCGACTATGCTGAACCGGAACGTGCAGGTCACGGCCGTGTCCGGATACCCTTATTATGGCGGCATCTACTCCTGCAGCGCAAAGGCGACCACGTTCACGAGCTGCTACTGCGACGAGTCAATCAAGTTGGGGACGGACGACCGCGCCGCAGTGGAAAGCGCCTGCGAGGCCCTGCTCACGGCGCAATTCGCCGACGGCACCCTCCTCGGGAGGCTCCAGGCCTCGGCTGACGGCATCCGCTGGCAGGCGGGCGCTGACGGCCTGCCGGAGATTGCGGACCTCCCGGCCGACCCGAACGTGAAGCCGGGGAGGGCCAAGCGCGTCAGCGTCATCGGCGACTCCATTTCCACATTCAAGGGCTGGATTCCGTCCGGCTACAGCGGTCACTATCCCACCGTGGACGGAAAACTGACCCTCGTCTGCGACACCTGGTGGTACCGCCTCATCTATGGTCACATGGAGAATGCGATGCTGGACATGAACATCTCTTTCTCCGCCACGACGGTGACCAACACGCCGGAGGATGTCTATTCGGCCAAGTTCGGTCCGGACATTCAGGCTTGGTGGCACAAGGACTTCTGCGCCCGCTTCATCGAGAACGGTGGTTGCGGGCAGCCGGACATCATCCTCGTCCATGGCGGCACCAATGACTGGAATCGCGACATCGACCCCCTGGCGCCGGGGGTTGCCATCCGTAACGACGAGTCCAACACCTACGGCGGCCACAAGCCCTCGCCTGCCATCATGGACGCCATCTACGCCAGGGCCGATGCGGCGGGGACGCGCAACGAGATTGAAGACTTGCCGGACGGCACCTTCTGCGAGGCCTATGCCAAACTTCTCTGCCTGATCCGGGAACGGTATCCCCGCTGCAAGGTCGTCTGCATCGTCGGCGACTTCGTCGGCACCTCCATCGAGGAGTCCATCCTCGACATCGCCGGCCACTACGGCGCGAAGTGCGTGGATCTCCTGCGGGTGAACGGCTTCAACGACCTGGGCGGCTACAGCCCTTCCACGCTCTCGAACAAAGGTATCCAGCCGAACATGCCCAAGCATGACTATTCCGGAGACGTCTCCGGCGGACACCCCGCCGCGGAGGGAATGGCCTTCATCGCCGCGAAGATCTACGAGGAGCTCGGTGCCTGGCTGGAGTCGTAGAAGCAGGTTTTATGAGTTGTTCAGAAGGATGAATCAGAAGGAAACTGGATATGACGGAAGACCGTCTAACGGTGAATAAATCGTCCCGAGGGGTTGTCCCGATCCCCGTCCTGAAATGGACAGTCGGATCAGAATGGGTCTTGTTCGGTTGTGCCATAGTCGATACAGTTTAAAAAGTGTGGAGCCAAACGCTCTTGGGAATCAAGGCTCTGGAAAACCTTTCAAGCAAGAGCAGCTCCACACAAAGCGTATCAGAAGAGCCTTACTGGCACATAAACGTAAGGCTCTGTCGACACATGCGAAACTGCCAAGTCCCTTGTAAAATTTTCCAGATTTTTGATTCCGGACAAAGCAGTAATATGTCACCGCTCACGCGGCATCACAAAAGGAAGACTTTTTCTTGAAACACAAAAACTGTTTCCTTGAAATACACGGAACCATGTAAAAGAGGTGGCCTCTTTTTGTCCGGAATATGCCTGTTTAAAAGCTATTTGAACATTTTGCCCATGGCATCAATGCACTTGCGTTTCTGTTCCAGATTGGGGTGAACATACAGGTTCAGGGTTGTGCCGATGTTGGAGTGCCCTAAAAGGACGCTGACCGTTTTGTAATCGCACTTGCTTTCAATGCAGCGGGTGGCAAAACTATGTCGCAAGCCATGGAACCTCATTTTGGGGAGTCCCAGTTGGTTTTGTAGCTTGTTGAAATAGCTACGATATGTTCGAGGCTCCGTGGGCAAAGCTGCGTTGGTAAGCACGTAGAAGTCACTCCGAACAACTTTTTTCAGAGGGCGAACCAGAGTCAACAGGTCTCGAGTCATAGGAATCTCACGAATCGAGTTCTTGGTTTTTGGTTTGTCTACGATCAGTTCCGTGTACTTCTTCTCCCCATCCACCAGGTAGATGCGCTGGATGGTTTTCTTGACTCTAATTATTCCAGAGGTCACATCGATGTCTTCCCACTGCAGGGCGCAGACTTCTCCGATGCGCAGACCGGCATTGAGGCAGATGTAAATGCCCAGGTTAAGGAATGTGAAGTGCTCCTTGACAAATGTCATCAGTTGGCGCTGATTACTGAGAGTAAGGACCTCAATGTCATTCTTCTCACGTTCTGTCGGGAACACCACATCGATCTGGTGGTATTCCATAAGGCCATGTTTGGCACCATAGCGTAGAATCATCTTGAGGACCACAAGAATGTCCCGGACGGTCTTTTGGCTGAGACCTGAAGCAAGCTTGCGGTTTACCAGGTTCTGCACGTCTTCTTCCTGAACATCGACCATCTCGCCCAACTCCGGCAACAGATGACTCTGTATGAGTAAGCAATAGGCTGCGTAGGTTGATTTCTTGACATACTGTTTCTTGTCCGCCTTCCAAAGCGCGGCGACGACGCTGAATGCTGTGTTTTGTTCCATATAGTAATTGGGTTAAAACACAAAGTTCCTGCTATCATTTGACAACATCCCTAATGTCCCGAATTTGAGATTCCCGGGGTTTGAGGGAGAGTGGGAAATCAAAAAGCTATCCGCCTTTCTTTCCGAAAACAAAGAAAGAAATAGGAATGGCGAGTTTAGAAAAACAGACGTTTTATCAGTTTCTGGTGATTGTGGGATAGTGAATCAGATAGAACTCTTAGGTCGCTCTTTTGCGGGTAAAAGTGTTGCAGATTATCATATTGTACGTACTGGAGACATAGTTTATACCAAATCTCCATTGAAAGAATATCCCTATGGGATTGTTAAGTATAACAATGGAAAGGATGGGATTGTCTCCACTCTTTATGCAGTTTATCATCATAATGATAACGTAGATGGAGAGTTTGTCGAGTATTACTTTACCAATCCTCATCGGACAAATAAGTATTTCAAACCTATTGTCCGTATTGGGGCTAAACATGATATGAAAATTGGGAATGAAGAAGTCCTCGACAATTTCGTTATTTTCCCGGATCTTACAGAGCAACGGAAAATCACGGAAATACTATCTCTTCTCGATGAGCGTATAATTATCCAAAACAAGGTGATTGAGAAATATGAATCCCTTATTAAGGCACTTTGCCATAATCTCATTATCTCGTCCAACGGAACAGTATGCCATATAGGAGATATCCTTAAGATTGGCTCTGGCAAAGACTATAAACACTTAACTGCCGGAAGTGTTCCTGTCTTTGGTACAGGGGGATATATGCTTTCCGTGAGTGATTGGTTATACGAAGGTGAAAGCGTATGCATCGGAAGGAAAGGGACCATTAATAATCCGTTTTATGTTGATGGAAAATTCTGGACAGTTGACACTCTGTTCTACACCTATGATTTCGAGGGGGTACTCCCAAAGTATTGCTATTACCTCTTTCAGACTATTGACTGGCTCCAATATAATGAAGCCTCAGGCGTACCAAGCCTGTCAAAATCAACCATAGAAAGGATTCAAATAAGTATTCCAAGTATGGACGAACAAGCCAAAGCGGTCCAAGTCCTTGATAGAGTCGAGATGGCTATAACTTGCTGGAGGGAGTTGTTGAATCACGATGAATCTATAAAGCGATATCTTCTTTCTCATTTGTTTATATAAACAAGTTGCAAAGGAAACAACTCTTCTGATGTGTCATCTCGACAAGGATGGCTCGCTCGTTCTCGATGTACTTGCTTATCGCATCAAGTAACCTCGTAATAGCATTCTGATAATCGATGGGAAGTATCGGAACAGGGAATCTTCCGATGTCTTTCTTCTGAATATTAGGCAACCCAGACCCTATTCGTAGGGCCATTATTTCATCCTGTTTGCTTTTTAGGAAGTGATACAGGAACTTATACTGGATTCTCTCATCAGTTGTTTGCAGCAGAGTATAGCAGTGACCTCCACTCCAAAAAGGTTTCTCATTATACTGGACAAAGCCGCACGAGTTACCTCCCTCACTGATGGATATGGTTCCGGCAGGAGTATTGTATTCATCATAGTAACCTGATGGAAAAATGCCACCATTCATGACATAATACATACCTTCATCTGAAAGAAACTCACCGTTCATTTGCTTCCCCTTACATATTTGAACAAGAGTCCCGAGTTCTGCTGTTTTATCTACCTCAAGTGGCAGAAGCCTACTATAAAGTGCCTTAATTAGTCGGTATTCCTCCCTAATTCTGGCAAAGCTTTGCAGAATTCGCAGAAAGGTGTAAATTTGCACTTGTAAAAAATCGCGGAAAGGTGTATTGACTGCTACTCTAAAACTCTAGGATTCGTGAATATGAGAAGGAAGATCTACGATAAGTTGCTCTTGTGGAAGCGAGAGAAAAATGGCACTACGGCTCTTATGATCGAGGGTGCGCGCCGTGTCGGCAAGAGTTACATTGCGCAGGAATTCGCCCGCAATGAGTATGACTCATTCATCCTGATCGATTTCAGCAGGGCTCCGCAGCGTGTCAAGGATTGGTTCGATGAGTATCTGGAGGATGTCGACACGCTCCTCCAGAATATCCAGCTCCATTATAAAAAACAACTTACGCCCCGTAAATCGCTGATTATCTTCGATGAAGTCCAGAAATGTCCCAAAGCCCGCGAGGCCATCAAGACGCTGGTTGAGGACGGCCGATTCGATTATCTGGAGACCGGGTCTCTCATCTCCATCAAGAAGAATGTGGAGAACATCGTCATTCCATCCGAGGAGGACGGTATCGACATGTACCCCATGGACTTTGAAGAATTCCTTTGGGCGATGGGCAATGAAGTCCTGATGCCCTATATCCGGCAGCAGTTCGAAAAATGCAAACCAATGGGCGATTTCCATCGGGAAGCGCTGCACTATTTCCGCCAGTATCTCATCGTCGGCGGCATGCCGCAGGCCGTTGCAGAATATGCCGCCTCCCGTGATTTCATCAAAGTAGATGCCGTAAAGCGCCAGATTCTTCGCCTCTACAAGAACGACATCCAGAAATACGCAGGCGGCCTTACGGCCCGCGTCAGCGCCATCTATGACGCCATTCCAGGTCAGCTCCAGAAGAAAGAAAAGCAGTTCACGCTTTCCGCGCTCAAGGACGAAGCCCGCATGCGTGAATACGACAGCGCCTTCTTCTGGTTGGACGATGCGAAATTGGTGAATATCAGTTACAACACGACGGCGCCCAACATCGGTCTCCAGCTCAACGAAGACCGCACCACCCTGAAATGCTATTTTTGTGACACCGGCCTGCTCATATCCATGGCGTTCAGCGCACGTGGCATCGTCACCAATGAAATCTACCAGAAACTCATGTTCGACAAGCTGGAGATCGACGCGGGAATGCTGGTGGAGAATATTGTGGCCCAGATGCTTAAAACTGGAGGAAGCAAACTGTTCTTCTACAACAACTACGACAAGGTGGAAGCCGAAAACCGGATGCAGATCGATTTCCTTATCCAAAAGGAGATCGTCACTTCCCGCCATAACATTTCGCCCATAGAGGTGAAGAGCAGCACCAACTACACGCTCACTTCCATCAAAAAGTGCATCCGGAAATTCGGCCCGTATCTTTCAACTCCCTATGTCCTGCACACCGGTGATGTAGAGCAGAAAGACGGACTGACATATCTTCCGCTGTATATGACGCCTCTTTTATAGGGCCGAGATCAATCAGACAAACAGGCTCTCAAGCAAGAATCTCTTTTGTGTAAGAAGGGAGTTCAGTAAGGCTTCTTCTACCGCTCGTTTTTGACGAAAGACTGACAGCTTTTCGGCAATCGCCCGTTGGTCATGCATCTTGGGTAGAAGAATCGGCATCGTATAAAAACTCCCGACCGACATATTGAGCAAGCCGTGGTTACGGGCCCCCTCGACTGCAATTTCTGCGATATGCTTATGCCAGAGTTTGGTGTCAAAGAAGAATTGCAGGTATTTTGAATCAACCATCTCCTTATTGGGTCTAAAGCAGAAATACAAGGGCGAAAGGACTCCGGTATCATATTTTTCCAAATGCTTTATTGCACCCCACGGATGATCGCTGGAGTAACTCTTGTTGTAGGCAAAATCGCCATTGCGAAGCAGATAGTAATTGGACAGGTTCTCGCTCGCGACAGACTTGTTGAAGAATTCCAATTGAGACACAAGTCCTTCTCTTGCAGATATTGTGAGAACATTGTCAGATTCCAATGACGTATTCCTTTCTGTTACCCTTTGAGATATTGAAGACAGCGGAACCAGAGGAGCGCTTATCTGCCCAAATACCTGATTCTGAATCTCCTTTTCCAGGGTTATGCAATCCTCAATCACCTTGTTTTGGATGGCAATACGCTGGTCTAATAGCTCTAATAGTTCGGCTATCTTGTTTTGCTCCTGCATTGCCGGAAAGAACAACGATACTGAACTTAAACCTTCCTGTCCGATGTTGAAATGCTGTGCCCCTGCCCCTTTGACAATAACTCTTTTTCTTGCGCGGGGGCTATCAAGGAAATACTTGAAGAATAATGGATTATATATTCCTTTCTTCTTTCCGCGAATAGTAAATCCGCCAAATAACGCAGGCTTCCTGTCAAGATACACGTTTGCATGACCAACATCCTCAAGAGTTTCTGAACTCCGCTGGAAAAGAATATCGCCATACTCAACACGAAACTCTTCTTTCTCTTTATCCGTTGCCGCCACTGAAGCACGGATACAATCGTATGTAATGAACGGATTGTTAAGGATATCCATTACAGAAATGAACTTGATTCCCTCGCCAAAAGACTTTGCAGAGGGATTGAGCCCATTCTTGAAATCTAGATACTCTGACAAAAGATGTTGTTCCCACTCTCCACTAAACCCTGGGAATCTCAAATTCGGGACATTGGGCTTTGTATGTTTCTGAGTATCGCTCATAACGATTGTCTGTCAGTCAAATACTTGATTAGGGATTAGATGATGCCGAGTTCCTTGAGGTACACGTCAATCTGAGCATCCAGCTCAGCTCGCTTGGCCTCCAGTTCCTTGATCTCGCTCATCACGGCTTTGATGTCAATCTCCTCCTCCTCTTCGAAGGTGTCCACATAGCGCGGAATGTTGAGATTGTAGTCATTATCCTTGATCTCCTGTAGGGTGGCGCAGTGGCTGTATTTCTCAATCTCCTTGCGCTCCCGGTAGGTGCTGACAATCTTGTCGATGT